>Ga0209363_1000185_pt1 | contig 20857 bp, 17 predicted proteins | sample WorMetexBAHAMAS3_FD_187385 | JGI IMG/M metagenome (GOLD analysis project Ga0209363, IMG submission 187385) | Marine gutless worms symbiont microbial communities from Max Planck institute for Marine Microbiology, Germany - Inanidrilus exumae... | ecosystem: Host-associated > Annelida > Digestive... | reverse complement strand
CTCCAATACTCAGTAGTATGTTTAAAAAATGCATACCTAAGCCTACTGTTAATTAAATAAAATATCCGTCATCATAATGCTAGGCCTACCAGTTGTCAATATTAATATCAGTCCGAATGCTATCACGCTGGTCTGGACATTCATGCGGGAGTCAACATCAAACAGTTTTACCAGAATACAGCGACTTTACTGAAGCCATCAATTATCTCCGATCACGTAAACTAAACAGCGTGCAACGTGTCAAATATCGGCAGGACATCGCCGCCGCCAAACGCGGCGGTACATTAAAAGTCGAATGTGCCGGCCGCCTCTCTCTACGCGTGTGGTCTCTGGTAAGCCGCGTGCCGTGTGGGAAAGAGTGAAGCACACCGGCGGCTCCCACAGTTCGTCACTCTTACCCTCTCCTCCCAGACTCGGCTTTGTCAAGTAGCGTTCTCACTGCGGCCGTAGCCAGCATGTTTTCAATGCTAATTTTTAAGACTATATCCCGCGTTCGCACACGTTTGATTGCTGGCCTGTGACGGCCGTGGACGGCCACATGAGAACGCTACTGAAATCTAGCAGTGCTATGAGACCGTCCCCACGTTCGCACGCATCGAACGTCGTCAAAGGCATTCGACAATGTGCGACACGCGTCGATCGCGGTCGACCGCGGTGGACGGCGTGAGTTTGAATGCTACTTAAATCTATTAATGCTAGATTTTTGATACAGTACCGTCTCCTACGTTCGAACGCTGAAGAAGGTTATGGACAGCATTCGAATACCGTCTACCGTAGATGGCGTTTGAACGCATGCGAACGCGTGCGAAGGCGTCAGTGAGAACGCTGCATTAATCTTGGACTGTTGACCGTTACATACGGCAGAGCGTTTTGGGGCCGTATATCGTATCGTATCGTATCGCTATATTTTGTGCAGTATCGTATCGTATCCATCGTTTTCCCCCACGACCATATCGTGCCATCACTACTAATTCCTTTACCTGTTGTTATGATTATTGCTTTAACTAGTCTGTGCAGTAATAAGTTATTAGAAAATTATTGTCTGGCTTTTGACACATGCTTAGAACTAGGGCTGTACCGACTATTTGATTCGAATTCGAACCGGACCGAATAGTGGGTGAAATGGACTATTCGTATTCGGCCGAATACTGCCACGAGTTGGAACCCGAATACGGATAGTTGATAGCCTAACTGCCCACGCGGCCACGCCGCGCCACGGGCGCGTGATGAAACACAGCAATTAATGTTGGCCAGCATCATGAAGCCTCGTCTGAGCTCGTAAACGGTCGTAAATATTCCCTTGTCATGGAGTCCTATATACTAGCCATTATTATATAGGAGTCCATGCCATTGTGCAATAGTTGCGGACCATAAACAGCAGGGCGTGCGTCAACAGTCTCTGTGAGATGAAGCCGATTGCACCACAGCGTGATGACACAGGTGCGGCTGCAGGGATCCGATGCAGATGGACTGATACGAATCAGTGCCGGCGATAATGGGTCCAGCATCCAGTCCTGGGCCCAGAAACCCGGCCAGTGTTGCAGTTGCTGTGGTAGGCGTCCTCCAGCCATTAAGTAATTTCAAATTTGCAACAGTCAACAGTTTTGTTTCTAAACTATTTGAATTCGAACTTTATTCGGCGGAATATTGACGCTAGATATAATAATAATAATAATAATATACACATTTGTATAGCGCCATATGGTCGTAACTTCAGAGGCGCAGTATTCGCAGTATTCAGTATTTGGCCGAATTGTGAAATTACCGTATTTGGTACAGCCCTACTTAGAACTACTGTCATGAATTAATGCTTGAGTTATGTTGATGCTATTATGTTGCTAGTGTTATCACACTTGCCACCTAATCCTAATGAGACTGGTGTTTGTGTACTCATGTCATGTAAGACCATTTGCATGTCGTACAATTGCCCCCATAGGTGACCCTGCAGTGATTCTGGGGACTCTTGCAACAGCGATTTATGCAAAAAATGTTTTGGGGATGACTGTTGCCACTGATCACCTTTTGTCAACGGTTTGATAACAGGAAACATTCTCCGGATCACTTCAGGAACGTTTTTGGATATAATTACGTTGTGCATTCATGACATGCTTTATAAGTTAGACTTTAACCAAGTCGCATGCTGTGCTGTTGTCACGTTTGTTTTCAGTGTCCGTGTTTGGGATGTTATAATTCTTTGCCCAAATGCAATATTTCTCCTCTATTTGGTTGTCAAGATGCGAACTGCTGTGCTGAAGTTGCATCGCACCAGCAGTCCAGTGCTGACAACATTCTTTCTGCTGGTGAGCATTCTTTCAGTGAGCTGTATTCTGTGGTTAACTAGCAAATCGCTGCTGCCAAACCTGCAGGCCATATCTGGCCCACGGGTGGATTCTCTGTGGCCTGTCAGGGTAAAAAATTGGACATTTTACTTGCTCAGTTTATGATAAAAAATGTATAATATTATTCTTGATGACTTTTTGGCGGCACATACGTCTGTGAAGCTGGGTTCTCTGCTGTGGCTGTCATTAAATCAGAAAAGTACAACTCTTTGACTGATGAACATCTGAAAGACTTACTGAGACTAGCAGTCACTTAGTATCAGCCACAAATAAAACCAGTCACTGCTTCCATTCAGTCCCAGCCGTCTTACTGACTCTGTAAATCACAGACCAATGTTGAAAATTGTGGCAACTGTAATGAGAGTGAAGTGTTTTGAGTTTCCTGTACTGCTTTGACACTGGTGGTTGGGTGGCAGGACGGGTATCTGACTGTAAAGAACCCGTGCCACGTATCTCCAAGTGTTCTTCTGGAATGAGTGGAGAAAGCAAACTGAGTGGAAACCCGCTAATCCAGTTTAACCTGGAAAGTGGATGTTTAAATGGAGAGAAGCAAGAATCATTTACAATCAGTTCTTGTACTTGTGTCATTGTGAGAGTGCATCTGACCTGTGCTTGTTTGTCATAGGTGTTGAGTGCGGTGTTCATCAGCACTCTGCGCTGCATCGTTTCAATGGTTGTTCACTCCACCATAGATGGACATACGGCTGACAGAGTAAGCATCAGCCGGTTGTCATGTGATGCATACAAGTCACTTGTAATAAATCATTAGTATACTCTTTGTTTCCATGATATTTGATTGGTTATTTTATAATTTTTTGTCTGCTTTTTATTGTGTGTATTGCTACGGTGGTTGTGAAAGGTTTTTTGTAGAGGTTTCTGGGGGATTACTAGCTAACCACGATGAAGCTGAAACATGGCTGTTAAGATTGGTTTTGTGCATGATTTTTCTGTTGTGTTAAAGTGATTTAAAGTTATGTTATATACTCTGAGTAATTTGTGTTTGCTGAAATTATTATTTTCCTTATCATGCAAACAGTTCAACTTATAAAAAGGTGAATAGTGTCTATCATTGTTATTATTATTAAGAATGTACTAGGTATCTAGAGTTATACTGTTGTCTGTTGTGAAGGGGCAATTTACATAGTCTAAGAGATGTTGCAAAAGATGATTACTTTGCTCCTGATAGATTGATTAAGTATTGCAATCATCATGTCTGTCTGTCTGCACACATATCTCAAAAACCATATGTCCAAATTACGTGAAATTTTCTGTATGTTACCTGAGGCCATGGCTTGATGCTCCTCTGCAATATGTCATGTACTACCGGTTCTGTGGATGATGTCATGTTTTCACATAATGGGGCCAATGGGCCAAAAGCAAGCATGGCATTATGTTTTGTCAAGTTCACCAAATGGTGGCACCAGTGGGACATTAGACAATGTTATGTGAGGTCGAATTCACCGGATGATGGCACGGTAGGCGAAGTTGCTGTCTGCAGTTGCATACTTGTTGACACAATGAGTCAAGTCAGTGCATTGGTCGACAGAGCTCGATTGGTTATGGATGGTAATAGCATTTACTGAGTATCAGCAGCAGTCACTTTATTGTATTTACACCACCAATAGCACTCTAATATTATCCTTTGTATTGTACAATTTACTTACTTCTTATGAGTTGTATGGTTAAGTGCGTTCATTAAGTGTTTGACATTCTTCACTGCTGTTTAGGTGATGTGGATTATTCTGAAGTTTTTCCTGCTTGCCACTGAGATATCTGTCGTTGTGTTCAGCCTTCTGTTTGGTAAACACATTGATGTTTTGGTATTCTGTCAGTGCAGTAGTCAAATGTATCTGAGTAATCAGATGGAGTAATATTAATCAGTAGTAAAACCTGTTGTCACTAATACTCGTCATTACGAGTTCAGAAAGCATAAGATTATTTTACATCTTGTACTATGCTCGATAAAAGTTTTTGTCTGACACTTCCTTAGTAGGAATTTTAACTAGCTAGTAGCAAGTGCTGCTTCTTTATTAATAATTTTTCAGCTCATTGGAATATTTTGCTAGTTTTTAAGTCGACTCTTCAAATATCCATCCGTCCGTCCACAAAAAGTTTCTTCGATTTCAATGAAATTTGGCTTGGGGGTAGATGTCGACGAGTGATGCATGACAGTATGCAGTATGACCGGATACAAGGTTAATGTCAAGGTCATGAGCCCTTTAAAGTTGGAAATTCGGCCATTTTTAAAAGCTATCTCCTCCACCATTTACAATGGGAGCTGGCAACTGACCACGGATTCTTAATCTAGGGCACAATATCTAAATTTGTTGAGGCCGGATTGTTTATATTTGTCCTAGTTTCTGTGTCGCGTGACTTTGAACTAGGCGGAAACGTCAGTTGCGAAGAGTCGACCATCAGTCCCGTACAGGCCTAATTTATTTTGTGCACAGTTTGAGACCTACAATAAAACACAGTTACCAAGAATGGATCACAAAAGTCGTAAACCTCTTCAGAAGATAATTGTATAATTGCAATTTACCATGTGCCACGGGATTGGGGCGCCATGCCCTCTGTAAGTATGCCCATGCAGCTGAAAAGCCTCACTGACTGTGCAAGGAATGGTGTAGCCATCTGTTATGTATAATAAATGTATTTGTCTGCAGGTTGCACTGAGCAGGCACATTTACCCCCAGCGGCAGGCGAACAGTGTGCCATGCACTCACTTATAGGACCGATACAATGGGCTGGCACGTCACAGCTCAAAAGTGCCCCTTCCTGTGGGGGATCGGGACCCCCATCTATTACATGGCATTTTGGACCCTCGTGAGTTAGCCATCCAAACGGCATCGCAATATTGATTCAGCCATTTTTGCAAGGCTCACCAGTATACCCAACAAACAGATATACAGACAGACACACACAAGACACAGATCATGCTATATTTAACATCTGTAGCAATGAACAGCATCTATACACTTTATGCAGGTGATGCGACCTAATAATAATAATAATACTATACACATTTTTATCCAGCTATGGTATCGGAAATATTTTTATTAGATCTGGAAATTTCATGGTGTTGTGATTTGATTCAGGGCATCTGGACAGTAGAACAAGTATTCAACGAGTCATTTCAGTGACATTTTCGATTGCACTGGCATACTCATTAACCCAGGTGACTGTTAATTTCTCATTTAAGTCTGTCCATTGCTGTGTGTGTAACATACTAGATATTTCAAGAATGTGCAGTGACTGCTGATTAGTTAATATTGTCCTCTTCATTCTGTCTACTGATAAGGCATTCTCATTTATTGTGAGTACCACAAAGTGGCACTGTCTATTAGAATAGACTATTGCATGTCTGCTTAATAGTAAATGACCAAATTTTTGCGGTTTGGGCTTCAGTGTTTTTCTATTGCCATCTGTGAAATACCATCATCATTAATTTTTAGCACAAATTGGCCCACCTGTCTTTTATTACTGTCATTCATGTGTTCTAGTAAAAATAAATATGAGTTTATTAACAAACAAAAATGCAAACAAAAGAACAAGATATTCTTTCATGCTGTAGATTATGTAGACTACGTGTCCGCTGTTTATGATGTTATTGTGTATTTTCTGTCATATGTTGTCTACTTATTCTAGCCCCTTTGATGTTAAAAGTAAGTAATTCAGACATCATTACTTTGGATGCCATTTGTGACATATGCAAGTCAGTTGTGGTAATGACAAATGAGGTATTGACGCCGTGAACATTACTAGTTTTTTTCGTAATTGTTACCTGGCCTTTTTTGATATTTCTTTATCTTGGGCTGGTTCAAAAAAAAACGATGGCCTTTGGGGACAGTTGAAGCAGTTGTCATTCAATCCACAGTGTTAGAGCACTGAGTGGAAAATGCTTGAATGTTGATGCATAATATTTAGGATACCTGGCGTCAGAGATCCAGCATGAAGGGAGCATCACCACTTCCCTCAGCAGTCCAGTGATGGATGGAGAAAAGATGAGTCCAGGCTGGATTCATACTTCAAGTTTTTTTCAGTGCTTTGACGCTGTTGGTTGGGTGATAGGAAGGATATTTGGCCTGTAAAAAGTTGTGCCACTTGTCTTTGGGGGTTTTCTTCTGGAATAAATGGAGGAAGAAAATCAGGCGACTGGGTAACTCAAATTGGGATGCAGAATGTCTGTTAAAATGGAGTTGGTTAATGCTTAATATTTACTGAAAATAGTTGCGGGAAATGACATCAGTTAAATTTTGATGAAGATAAACTTAAAAGAAAGCAGTTTGAAGCCAGCAAGATACCAACGTTATTATTTCAGACTGTTGGTTTTACTTTAGGGTGTCCTGGAGTTCATTAATGAGAACAAAGCATTTCATGGGAAAAATGGTGAAGCCGGTGATACATACACATTGTTTGGACATGGTGGAATGTTGTTTTGGTTCATCAGTTCTCTGTGCCTCACTGTTGTACGTATATACAATCATACATATTTCATTATTACCCATGCGACGCTATGCTAGTACGGTATTTGCTGTCGACGTGTATTTGCCCATCTGCCCATCTGCCTGTCCATCAAGAGTTGTACCAGTCAAGAGTTGTACCAAAATGGCTAAACGTAAGATCACGCAAACAACACCACATGATAACCCAGGGACTTTAGTTTTATGATGCAAAAGATATATACAATATTCCGATGGGATCACCCCCATCGTGATGCCAAAATTACCAAATGCAGGTGGGGTAGGTAAAAATTGCGTTTTTCGACTAGTCGAGAAATCTCTGGCTCAGACGCATTACCGCCAAAATGTTCGTGTCCATTCATAACGGTGGTCTGTGTCCATGATGGTGTGCTGGTGGAGGAATATGTGGTGTCATCAACAGTGTTGGTTTATGAGAAGTCTGTTAATCACACGTACGTATGGCCAGTAGTAAAAGTAGGATTTGAGAGGTGGCAAAACTATGGTGAGCGCGGTAGCGCGAGCCTATAATGGAGGTCTGGGGGCAGAGCCCCCAGCAGGGCCTGGGGCAGAGCCCTGGTCAGGGGGGCAAAGCCCTGGTCAGGGGGGCAAAGCCCCCTGAAGCTGAAAGCTATTTAGCCCTTAAGCGTCCAAAAAAGCACATAATTTGCCACTTCTGTGCATTGTGCAAAGTGCCCAGAAATCCAAAAAAGTTCCTAAGCCTGCTTTAGCTTTTTCGGAGGCGATCCACTCGACATTGTGGCATTGTTCACGCACGTAGGTATGTGCAGTCTGTGCAATGACGTAGTTTTCGATGACATCGCTACTCACGATATTTTTGTTCTGTGTATTAGGTAAGTAAAGCCAGCACTGACCAGCAGCTGCCAATGCCTTAAATAGCAAGCAGTTAACCTCAGTTATACGCTTGTGCCACACTTGAGTATCGAATGGAAATCTCAGTTACAGCGAAGAAACCAGGCAGTCGCAGTCCTTGTCAGTTAAAGGGACAACAGTGAAACATTCTAAAGTTTACATGAATCAGTCGTTGTCGTCGAATAATACAACCCAAAAGTCATGCTGATAAGCGTACAGGTCGTGTAAACTTGCAATGTGGATGTCAGCTGCCAATGTGGCAGGCATGTTGCGGCGACGGCCACGTGGCTCATGCGTCATCTCCGTGGTATCTCTGCTCAAAATGATAGGTGCCGGAACTCAATTCCGCCGTGTTGCGCCTTACTTTGAGCACTGCGTATGGCTCACTTTAGCATTACATTTATGACACGGAGAATCGCATGCTTGCTGTGTGATAGTTGCTGAAAGTGCTTCTCTGGCTGACAAGTGATCTGTTTACATTATTCGTACAACAATAGGACAGCATTTCAGCTGACACAGTGTGTCGCACGGTCCCTCTGTGATTGCTGAGCTTCTTGTTTTTAATGTTTACTATTAATATTTCTTATATCTCCACTTGCCCCTTCCCTGCAAATGACAGCATTTGAGTTGTGATGATTGTCTGGGTTAGGAGGGAAAATAAAACTGTTCTGTGCTGTATTGTGTACGACAGTTGTGCACAATGATATGTGCACACATGTGAACAGTTCTTAAATTTTCATGTTGGTTTAGGTTTAGATTTCATTTTTGTGTTTGTTTAGGCTTACCCTTATTTGTCTGTTTCTAGTGTTAGGTTAGATCATTTTATTTCTGTGTTATTTGCATTTGCTGTGTTGGGCTTAGTTTCTTCAGTACCAAGCCAAGAGATTGACTGGGAAGAACGTCTCCAAAATGACCTGTTCTGTGTCGAGTGGGACATAAAACCTTAACTCAGTCGATCATTTTTGCACTCATTGTTTGTTGCATACATTTGATATTTTGCTTTACTTTAATATTGACATATTAATATTACTGTGATAGTTAACAATTATTATAATGTTATGTTCATCTTTAGCAGCACAAAATTTTAAATGATGTTTATTTGGGTTGAAATTTTTTTGAGATTCAATCTTGGTATTCATGAACTTGCCAAATCCCTGCCTGTTTGAGTTGCCATCGAATCCGTGATTCCAGATATCTTAGACAATTGCTGGAGTGGACTTATTATAGGTTGAAGTAGTACACCGATACATACTGTTATCTTAAAGACTGTTGAACTGTTATTATTGTTTGTTGTGTATAGTAAAATTTTGCATGACAGTAATGTGTATTGCATACTTGTAGGTGTATGTGATCGTATGTTTTTTGCCACTTCTACCAAGACAGCGTTTGTTTACGTTGCCAAGTAAGTAACTTCTTTCTGTAAAAAATCTTGTATTTCAGGTGTTTAAATTTCTGAAGACATTTGTACACGTTTTGTTGTTTGGACAGAAGTCGGGACTTCAGTGTGGCAGATTCAGTGCATGAGTTGTTTGGGATAATCACGTTGCAGTGATACAGTCGTTACTGCAACTCAACTGTAGACACCCGGAATGCAGTATGTTTTGTAGTCTGGTATATGCTGTCACGGTGTGTCTGTCTATCCATCTGTCTGTCACAAGCCTGTATTGTACCAAAACGGCTAAGCATAGAATCAGTGACTCTGGTTTACTGGTGACAAAGATCTCGATGAAATTTTGAATGTGGTCACCGCTGGTGGGGGCGCCAAGTACAGTTAGGTAGGTTAAAATTGGCATTATGTACCAACATCTTGCTATATCTTAGAAATGGTGCAACATAGGGACATAATTACTGTAGAACACTAATAGGAACTTGTATGCAGTTTATCAAATTGGCAGTGCTAAGTACTAGTGCGTGTACAAAAAATTACCACCGAAGGGGATTTGTTCAGGGTCATGTGAAGTCTTTAGGAATTAACCGCTACAGCTACTGCTACTACTACTGCAAAACAGAGACATATTTGCACTGGAAAACTAATAGGAAATCATGTGGCCACTACCAGTATGGAACCACAGCAATGACGTCAAATGAGCTTGATGGTCACTTGCTATTTGAGACCTTTCTAACTCAGTACCTCAAGAAATGTAGCATGTATTAACTACAATATGTTTACACATGAATCAGAAAGTGCACGTGGCTTGTAATTTCAACATTCTCGTCGAAATTGAAGGACTTCTGAAAGTCACAGGAAGTCACATACACTGCAAATGTGGTACTTTCTCGCAATTGGTGCAAGATAGAGACATAGTCAGTTTTAGTCACTGCAGACCACTAATAGGAAATGATATGTGGCCTATCAGATAGTGGCAATTCTTTAAGTTTATTCACCTATTGCATATCTTTTCAAACGGGATTTGTCGTAGTTATGCAGCTGTCGACAAGATTTAAACTGATGTAGTGCATCATGCAGTCCGTCTGCGATAGCTGAGCATCTTGTATTATCACCTGTCACTTGTTTTGTTGTCATCTGTACTGTGAAACATGCTTGGCACATATTTATTTGCCCCGAATGTATTCAAGGCGAATCATGGATTTACTCTATGGGCCAAAAGAACCATGCCTGAGTTTGAGATATACATAGTATACAAATGGTGCTATATAAATACTCTTCCTTTTCTTTAATGCGTAGGTGGATGCTGCCTATTGTGAACGACCGAGTAGCTTGGTCTGTCGGTCTGTCACCTAGTGAGCCCTGCAGAAAATTCGGAAGCAATCGAGATACCGTTTATGTTCAGGGCTCAGGTGGGCCCAGGTAAACACCTGTTGCATATAGTGGACCAATTCAAGGCGAATACTGTATTGTGTTCATTCAACACAATACAGCCATCTAGTTCATGATGTGGTTACCATTTATGTCTGGAACTATTATCATTAATGTTGTCCTCTTACCGATTGCTATTTTCTTGTTTATTGTTTTTGTGTTTTCTATCTTCTAACTGAAGCATCAAAGCTGAATTTGATGCATCTGTTGTATGTTTTATCAACAGGTCGAAAGTCATTTTATCTGTACTGTGCATCGATGGCAACGTTGGATGCAGCACAGACTATTGGCAGTGGACTCATATACTTTGGTGTCATATGCGGCATGTGGTGAGCGACATAATTATGTAACTTAAGTGTTATTGCTCGACAGATAGACTGTGGAAATGGACTTGCATTACATGGCTGTTTTGTTAATTAATGTATGTGACAGTTTTATTGTCAGTAATTGTCTTATTATCTGGCGGTGTGTATGATGCTGATGTCTGTGTGTGGCATAGAAAATTTCAGAAAATCTGTTACCACTGATAAATGTTTGAATTCTTACACATTTATTGTTTATTGATCTGAAAATTTGTCATTTATATACTAACAGTGAACGATTGGGACTGAGCCAGATCAATACTAAGAGTCGTGTAGATGGAAGATGAATCATTTACATTACGTGTCAGTAGTGTTGTTAATGTTAGCACAATGCGTTACATGTAGTCATTTTAGTTGTTTTTTTTTGTTCGTTGTTCAGTGTATTGCATTGCTAGCATCCAGTTGTATTTAGTCAAAACTGTGAAAGTACTCAACAGTCATAAACGTAAACTGGAGTATTGCCTGTTGTTGATTTCCAAATTGTTTATTGTTTCTGCTCGTTTTGTTGCAGCGTAGTCGATGTGACGGCTTACCTGTACTTCACATGCTTTGCGCCATTCATCTATGTTATGTTTCTCCGTAACTTCTTTGCGTACGTTCACCTCTGTAAATTCATTTATTATCAGTTGTTCTTAACTTTGTCTAACAGAATATGTTCTGATTAGGTAATGCAAACGGCTAATCATTTTTTGCCGTCTTCTCCAGATATATTCTATGTATTCTACTGATAATACTAGCCTATTATGCCATATAACATTTACAATGTTGATATCTCTCTAATAGTAAATTTTGTACATATAAACTTGAATATGAAGTGTCTGGTACCCTTTTAAGCCAAAAACGCATTAGTTCACCAAAATTAATTTATTGCAAACTCCTTCTGGTGAACACTGCAGAAACAAAAGTAATGTATGGTTGTACCAAAACACTAACATACATAGGATAGAGGAGTTAGGGAAATGACCATGTAGTATTTGTACAAAATGAGTTAGTAATAACTTGACTTTGTGCACAGGTGGCCTATAGTGGGTCTGTAAGCAATGTGTTGGTTTGAGGGGAAGTTTGCATAGGGCAAGAACCATCATTTGCAAATCTATAGGAGGTACTGGCCAAAAGATAAGGTTGAATGGTTGGATGGTGTTAAAGAGGATTTGAAAAGTTTTAACAGTGTTATTTCTGTGTATTTATGTCTTACCATGCATTTCTATCTTACCGTAAGGTCATTGACTTAAGAGGCAGTGACAGCACTGGTCATATTTGATATTGTGGGCCACATAAAAACGATGATCCTTAAGCCTAGATTTAAATACTGTTACTCGGGGCTATTTGAGCACTTTGGTCTGTTCCTAGAGCAAGTTAGGGTTTAGAAAAAGTGGACGAAGAAAATCACTGGACAACCATAACCTGGATTAACCTGGAAAATGGTTGATAAACCTGTTTTTGTTCAGTCGAGCCTCTTTGTGTTGAAGTCTAAGGGACCAGCAAGATATATTTGATATATCCGAAGTACGCTGTAAGCTCACTAAGCATACTAACTTGCGATCACTTATAAATTACATGTATGAATGTTGTGCACATAACTGTTTGGCGGTGTGAACCGTGTGGTTGCACTGGCGCCCATGGCAGGTAGGTTTAGAGACCATCATATGATAACGTGATGGTCTTTAAACCTACCCGCCATGGGCCGCCAATGCAACCCCATGGTTCACACTGCCAAAGAGTTACATGCATAACAGTCTTACAGGTAATTTATAAGTGATCGCAAGTTAGTATGCTGTTTGTGGGTGTTAAAATTTAAATAAGTAAAATGTTGTGCTAAAAGAAAAAATAGACATAAGCGTGCAGCATGTCTGTAGCGGCGACAGCTGGGCTTATGAGATGGGTTATGTGACAGTTCGAGGGATTTGTGTGTAGGCTAAGAAATTGGTCTTTGAATACAACAGGCTGTGGGAAATTATGTCATACAGTGTATTGTGGTCTAGCCGGTTTCATTAATGTTCATTTTCACAAGTCTGGCTGTTGGCTATTGGCTCGTATCACATTTCACTAGACAGCCTTGCAACTGACTTTTGATAACCTCAGGCATGTTTGATATAAATGACGGTTGTGGACGCATGGCCAAAATTTTGACTTTTCTGTGTTCAATAAATCCAACACACTTTCCTGCCTTTTATAATGGCTTATGGCCGGGACCAGTATGAGTTCAATATAAGCAGAAGTTTGAATTACCTGAGTTCGATATAATGAGGTTCAACTGTATGTGTGCACATTGTCAAAATTAAACCAACTAAACGTTCGTTATTTATTTATTTATTATGCATGGTGTGAACAGGGTAACTCCACCGGCTGACATTTTATTCTCATACAAGTCGCAAGCAGATGAAGTTGACAACGACGAAGTTATTCTGCCTAACCAGCCACTTGATTTCAGCAGTCCAGATGCGGCAGCTGACCTCGTCAGCTCGATTGACAGCACGCACTTCACGTCAGCCAGTCCAAACCCACTCTACCGCAGCATGGAATACCCGAATGATTTGTTGCCAGCTTTCGGTCGACTAACATTCAGTGGTCAAGCAGCAGTGACTGGCAGTTTGAATGCATAACTACAGTCAAGTTTGTTGACAGTCGATGGCATTTGAGGATGTGTACATCTGCATTGCACCGTTCTGTGTGTGTATATAATTCTGTTGCGTGTAATTCTATCCGCTAGACTGCATTGAATTCTCTTGTTGTCGTTGTAATATTTGTTAACATTTAACCGGCAATTATGTATGTTTTTGTATTTCTATAATGATTCGTTCATTTTAACGATTTTGTGGCCATACGTCTAGCCATGTGTTCAAGTCCATCCCCAGATCCTGGGTGTTTAATTTTGCTGTTTTCCACATTTTTTGCAAAGTAAAAATATGATTGGTAAATTTGCTCAGTAGGTTGTAGCAAATGTCAGTAAAATTGTTGTCGCAGGATGCCATAGTGGACTGAAATACACCCAAATTCAACTTCGGTGATGCTCCACATCAACCTGTGGGAGCTAACAGCACTAACCAGGCCTCTGGGCTGCATTTGAGAAGGGAAGAGGAGATGGAGGGGAAGAGATGAGAAGAGGGCAGTGGAAGGAGTAGAGAGGTGTGAAGTTCACTCACTGATGAATTCTAGCTCTGTGCTGATGATGACGGGGAACGGCTCGAATGCTGAACGTGTCGAACGCCTGGAATGCCAAACTGCCCTAAATGCCAAACGCCCGGTATGCCGAATGTCTGGAGTACCGATCGCCCGGAATGTCGAACAGGCTGGAATGCCGAATGTTCGCCCAAAATGCCAAACGCAGCCGAGTGACAAAAGTCCGGAAATAGCAATTTGTCTATAGCTATAGGCCTATATGTTTAGTTTTCATGTCATGATACATGTATACAAGAGCCGATTAGCCAAATAGCCACAGTCCATGCTATTAAACGTTAGAAAAAACGTCAGTTTCGTTCGACAAACATTTAACTGAGATGTTGACCTTTTATACAGTGATGCTGAGATGGGACGACAGGAAGGGTCTGTGTCCAGGGGCCCAGGAGGTTCAGGGGGCCCAACCACAACTGAGCATTAATTTTTTAAACCTTTTATCTTGTGACCTGCAGTAGTTCGATGCCACAAATGGTGTGTGGGCGGGACTCTCACTTTACCCTCAAATTGGAGCTCAAATTAGCTACTTAAAACATGCCAACTTAGGCACATATCCACTCACAGCACATCACCAGTTGGACCTAGGAAAATACAATTATTGCTAATGGGAACTCTGCCACGAAATTTGCATTTCTGACCCAGCCTTTGGGCGCTTAGGGGACAACGCATACGTTCGATAGTGGGTTCGTTGAAAGCTCATAGTGGACTTCCTACCGGTAGGCCTATTCGCGATATAGAACTTTTTCACTATCTGTTATGCTTGACAATATATGTAAACGGAGATTTGTCAGTAACGGTGGCTTTCAGGCAGGTGGGTGATTTTGAGCTGAAATTTTAGGGTGAAGGCGAATCACTCGACACCAAAGCCATTGCAAATGCCATTGAAGTCAAACACAAAGACATGCATAAGTACGATGGCACACAGGGGCCACCCATCTTCTGTAGAAGAAACTGTATTCTGATTGCACAATGCACTTCTGAGTAAGAAACCCGCTTCTGAGTACGAGTCCCCATCTCCTGCAGAAGAAACTCTCTTCTGAGTACATAAGCAGAATGCTGTTTCTTCTACGGAAGATGGGTTGACCCTGTGTGCCACCATACATAAACTATGAAACTATACAAAAATTAATTCGCGTTCGGCATTCCCGATATTCGGAATTCCGGTAATATGGCATTCCGGGCGTTTGGCATTCGGCATTGCAGTCAGTTCGGCATTCCCAGTATTCGAAGCATTCAGCATTCTGTTGTTTGGCACTCTGGCCACTGCCCTGATGACGTTGCATCCAGAAACAAAATTACATGATTTCAGAATGGTAAAGGGATAAAATGGTATTCATTTTTCTTACTTCTGCATGATTATTTTATTTTACTGGCCATATTGTTGTTTAGAAAATTTGAATGCTTGGAAAATTTGAACAAATGATATTGATGTGACATATTCTCAAGATATGCCACATAACAACAAGTAGAAATGCAAAATATCATAGCTTCAGCAACCTGCTGAGCTTACACAATGGTATCAATTTTGCCAGCTTAAAGTGAAAAGGGGGACAAGCTATGTGGCAACTAATTATGTGAGTCATTGAAATAAAAACTACAAGAAGCTCAGCTACTGCAGAGGACCACGTGGTGCACTGTGTTAGTACATTCATGCTGTGTTTCACGAGGTATGGGAGTTAAAGGTTTCAAACAGCAAAAGTGACTTTCAGGGTCATTCAAGGGCAGTGGTGCCATTCGATAAGCCACACACGATTTCCTATTAGTCTTCCAGTGCAGCTGTGCAAGGATGTAGTCCTCAAGACCGCAGTCTTGGTCTCAAGAGCACACGAGACCAATTTTACACGGTCTTGGTCTTGAGAGACAAGGTCTTGGTCTTGATACTTATGGTCTTGGTCTCGGTCTTGAAGGGTCGGTCTCGAAAATTTTCAAGACCAGCTGTGTGCGGCACCTGTGCGTTGTACAGTCGAATTGGCGTCTTCGTCACCAAATGCCACTGTCAAGAACATCCTCTGCGATGAGCAGTTCAAGTCTGTACATCATTTTGTGAGCTCGTTGTACTGCGTTCCAGCAACCTCCGCCACAGTGGAGAGAATCTTTAGCCATGGTGGCATCTTCATGCGTCCCCACAGAGCACGCATGACTGATGATGTATTGTGTGACTTGGTATTTGCGAAATGCAATGCTGCTTTGCATTTTTTGCATTTGCAACATTGGCGTCAGTTGACTCATTCACTAAGATAGTATACAGAGTAGTTTTGCAGTTTTGCCATAAACATAAGATGACGGCGATAGTTTGCAGAGTAGTTTGTGACGTATACATGACGAGGACGACGATGATGAAAGTTTATTAAATAGAATTGACATAAACATGGTGATAATGATGATGATATTTTGTTGAGTAGTTTTTGGGACTTAAACATGATGTTGATGATGATGATGACAGTCAATGTTCAACAGAATTGTGAGCATTTTGGTCTTGGTCTTGAGAGCTATGGTCTTGGACTTGGTCTTGCCACTTCTGGTCTTGACTACATCCCTGCAGCTATGTCTCTATCTTGCACCATTTACGAGATATTATCACTTATTTCCCAAAATTTAAAGAGGTCACGTGAGTCTGAACACATCCTTTGGGGTAATATATCATGCTTGCACTTGCACTCCTGTGTATCAATTAGCACACGATATTTGTAGTGCCTAGCTTCACTGGTTCCAAAGATATGATTGGTGGCAAAATGTAAAACACGGGTCACGTGACCCTGATCACACCCATTAGGGGTAGTCTGTCATTTCAAGGCTAGCACTTGACTACCTGCATAGAGCGACTCTCGCTTCAGCTGTTCCGGAGACATGACTGCAGGCATCAAAATTGAAAATGGGTCATTGGGTCATGTGACCCTGACCACGCCCCTTTTAGGGGTGGTTTGTCATCTGTAGGCTAGGGCTAGATACAGTCTGTGTGAAAAATTTGACGATTCTAGCTTCAGCCATTTGAGATATTGCGGCCCCAAACTTTAATATAGGTCATGTGACACTAACCACGCCCATTTTAAGGTTGGTTTGTTATCCTTATGCTAGGACTTGACATAACCGACCTATGTACAAAATTTGACCACTCTAGCTTCAGCCGTTCGAGAGATATGGTTGCTGCCCACCAAAATTTAAATGGTTCATGTGACCTCACCTCGCCCCTTTCGGGGATGGTTTGCCATCCATGGGCTAGCACTTGCTATGATCAACCTGTCTATCAAATTCTGCTAATTGGCTGCATTGACAGTTGTCATATTATTCAAGAGAGACTAATTTAGGCCTACTTTTAGTGTATGTAATTGCTAAATTACGATTTTTATCACAGCGCTCTGATTGAAAAATAGGTAATTAGCGACATATTTCCAGCTTTCATAGCTTGCAGCAAGAACCTCATTGGATAGGCTATTCAACATTGGGCATATTGCTAATAATTGAGCAAGATTTATTACAACTTATTGCGCCCTCTTTTCAATAGGAGTGCAAAGAAAATTCAGTTATTAAATCAGAAATTGATAATGCGGCATGTTTTTTTTTAAAGAAAAATAACTGAACTGACTAATGTAGGCTTTTATGGTTGATTGCTATTTTTAATTACGATGATCTTAGGAAAATCGTACTAGAAAGTTAGGATATACCTTATGAAGATCTTAGGAGATCTTGACTCCTCAACTTAGGATAAATTTACGAAGAAGTTACGAGGATAGTCTTAGGATTATCTTAGGAACATTTGAAAATCGGGCCCCCTGTTTCATTGTATCACCATGATTATATTGTTTGTTCCTAGTTTCTGTCTCAACTCAGTAGACGAGAATCTGTCTGATCACAAAAAAGTTGTTATTAATGTTGCATCTTTCAGTTCAGTTCTGTAACTGATAATTCACAACATATCAAGTGTTTCTTACTGTTATTATCATTATTACACAAATGGCAACCACCTGAAACTCTTTTGCACTACAAACAACAGTGATGTGACTGACTAATTGTACTGCAGTTGTAAATCTCTAGTTTGCTTCTGTAATGTCAAATATTGCAAAAGTTGTTCGAAGATAAATTTTATGATGAATTTCTGTTTGATTTTGTAACTCCTTTCACGTTTGATAAAACAATTTCTTAACACATACCAGCATCTATATACAAAATGTCACCATATGCATTACAGCATTCCATTCAATATGACAGACGTCAAAATCACAAAGTCTTCACAACGAACAGTAGTGAATAAAATAGAACATTATACGAACATCCAGCTAATACATATTAACTAGCGTAGTAGCAATGCAAACTGCTTTGCTCAAATTTAGTGATCAAACGAATAAATAGAACGAATTATAATAAATAATGTGCATAATATAGACACTAATTAGAGCACAACATATGTTGTTTCCTTTGTAATTAAATACACAAGCCACGTACCACTGGGCATTTTTCCCAAAAGGGATTTGGCCCTGGCCAAATCATACATAGCTCATAAAAGCCAAAAGATTTGTTGATATCACAAATGAACCTTGTGAAAACTGAAGCTAATTAGAAAGATCCAACACCAACAACAAAACTCCACAAACTTGCACAGAGCTTAACTAATATGCACACATCAATAACATACAGGCTTTAAGTACCACAATGAGCTGGGATACAAAATGTAACTGCCAACTGCTGCATCACCCCAGTGAATTTATATAATTTTCTGCCATTATGCCACTGAAAAATGTGCTCCACCATCCATAAGTTCCCAGTGAAAAATTCAACTGATTTTCAATACATATTCAGTATATGCTAGGGCTGTTGAATTGCCGCGTTAACTAGCACACTAAGGAATTAATCACTATTTTAAAAAATTAACACCACTAAAATTTCTAATGCAACTAGTCAGACCAGTAGTAAGATTCAACACAAACCTCAATATAATCGAACTTCACTTCTTTAATGAACAAGCATTTACTTTCCAGTTGCAGCACTACTCTAAATTTTATTTGATTTTACTAATCTATGATATTTTCTACTAATGCCATAAAATTTCTATGCTGAAACGTCATTCATTACCTGCTACTGTGCCCTATACCTGTAATACAACACGTAGGAAATGTGCATTAAAACTGCGATTAAAATAATCGTGTGATTGACACGATTAAAGAAATTAATCGCTCAACATCCCTGGTATATGCCTCAGGAACTACAGCGTACTTATCACAGTCGACAGTTAGATATAATATATTATACCAACAGTCTTTCAGGTGAGCAGAATTTAATATCCATCTTTGCACATAATAGGTCATTTTAGTTCATACCAGAGTATAAGGCCAGACAATGCTGATAACCATCAGATGCTGTGAGGCCATATCTACATGTAGAAAGATGACGTTTGATTCAATGCATTTTTCACATGATTGAAATATTGTGGGAACTTTTCAAGGACATATAAATCAAATAAATGTTGGGAAATAACTGCTGGCATCTGATCCATAGGCTACACTGTGTTAGTCATACCAAATTATGAATTTCCCATTACCCATGCCGACGGCAGTCACATGGATAGGGTTTTCAGAAGAATTGTTTTTGTCTGTTTTTTCCACACAATATCTCAAAAACTGATGCAGCCAGGATCACCAACTTTGAAATAGAAACGTTCAACCATGAGTCTCGGAAACCCATTTATTTTGGGGTCAAAATGTCAAGGAAACAAGGCACAAAAAAACATTGCCGGCATGGGTCATGACACTACTGTGAGTGCTGGCTTCTTGTAGTTGAAGATTTTATCAACTGCTGCAAGTCAACGGCAACACATTAATTAATATCGAGGTATATATACCTGTATATGAACACACATACAATTTACATGAAGGGCATAATCAGAATCCAATAAGAATTAGCAGCGGAGGAAATAAGCCAGAGAATGTTAATTAAGGTGATCACATGTCTAGAAACCAACCACTCGTAAACTGCACACTGAATTTACCACTAAAAATTAGCAGCTTAAAACATAGTGTCAGAAACCAAACCACGTCTAAAAATGCAAAGATCATCTAGTGACTTAGTGGGTGGAATATCATTATGAATACAGTACATATACTGCTACCATAAATTAATCGTAAATAGGCCGGGTTCTAACATAGACGCTCTCAAAACGTTTACTATGCTAGCCCATACAACTATACCATAGTTTACTATGTCCACACTCTGTTGTGCCTAGACTGTTGTATACACTGGAATATTTCACTTGTGCTGTAGTGGTAACAGCCGGGATCAAGATGAAGACGACTTCCCATTAAGGTGCGTAAAATATAAAATCAAATTTCAATGAGTGCATGTCGCTGTTAGTTTTTGAAAGTGTCTGTGCTAGAACCCTACCTACTTATGAATAGTTTATGGTGGCTTTCGTCGTAATTTTGTTGTAATTAGTCAAATCATTGCTAAAACACGGCAATTTACTGATTTTTCAAAATGGAGGCCGTCCACCATCTTTGATTTGTTGTACAGTGTTGGGACCACCTGCAAAGAGTAGGCCTACTCGTTTTGAGAGTTTGACATGGACGTTTATTCGCGCCCCAAAATGGGCATTTGATTCCCTATTTGTTATCCTTTATCACTGAGGTCCCAAAAAAGAATAATGGTTGCAAAAACACTTAGTTTGAGCCACGAAGTATTAAAATCAGCCCAAAATTGTGACCTGTAGCCCCAATGAAGAAACAGATGGATATCCAAAAAAATTACATGGAAATGCATTTTTCATGCTTGCACACATCTATAACGGCCAAATCAATTCAAACCAAATTTTGCACATCGACTCCCTAGGCAGACACAGTGATATAT
>Ga0209363_1000184_pt1 | contig 20914 bp, 17 predicted proteins | sample WorMetexBAHAMAS3_FD_187385 | JGI IMG/M metagenome (GOLD analysis project Ga0209363, IMG submission 187385) | Marine gutless worms symbiont microbial communities from Max Planck institute for Marine Microbiology, Germany - Inanidrilus exumae... | ecosystem: Host-associated > Annelida > Digestive... | reverse complement strand
CCCTGGCTGTGAGAGTCATGGGGGAAACCAATGATGCCAACTGCAGACCGAATCCGGAAGGATCCCGGTCATGGAGCCAGGAAGAGACCCTCCGACATCGACGATCTCAACTTTCAAGCCGTGGGCCCGGCGCTGCGGATTCTGCAGATCAACGTAGAGGGGTTGTCAACTTGTCAGCCGCCAAAAGTTTATGTATACGCAACAAGAAGAAGGAGTATTCTTGTCATATCACTCCCGTCATAATAACGCTCTCTCCGCTGGCCCAAAATCACTGAACGCATTGAAGACACGCTCCTCTAACTTAATTACACAGTCCTCACAACCATCCAACTTCCACATCTTCATTATCTCATCTCTGTTCAACCTCCTCGCAGCACTTGCTCTTCATTTCTTGTCACCCTTGCTCGGCTACCAACATCATCCTCGCTTAGAATAACTGATCGCTCCTTTCGTTATTCCACACTCGCCTATTCTTGCGCCTACCATTTCTTCCTCTGTTGACTCGCCATTCTTCTCATCCATAACTCCCTCATTCTTTCACTCCAGGCTTAAAACCTACCTGTTTCACAAATCTTTCCCGCCTCGTAAATTCATTTCTTCCCCCCAGACTGCGTCGGTGGACGTTTCTTCTGACCAGCCCGGTTTTTGTTTTCTAATTTTTTCCCTCATTTTTCAGTTTTTGGTAGGCCTATACCGTGCGCTAGATTTAGCTGGCTCTTCGTTAGCTTTTCGTCTCATGTCGTATCGTTTTATAGGCCTATCGTAACTTCGATTCGAGGCGTATAGTCAAGGGTTAAGCTACCTGCCACGTTGATTTCTGGCCTGTGTTGGCTGTGTTTTTAAGGTATAACACTCGTAAGAACCATCTGAAAGTGGTGTTGGGAGACTTCGACAGATCAGTGTATGAAGGCTACGCACAGATGACGGCGGGCGTGAAAGAGGTAATCGTACATCCCGGATACGTCGGTATGCGGACGCACTGGAGACACGACATAGCCGTACTGAAGCTGGACACTTTCGTGAAGTACACGAAGTACATCAGACCGGCCTGCTTGCCGTGGCACTCGTGCGAGGACGACATCGCCAACTGCTATGTCACTGGCTGGGGAAAGGATTCAAGTACGTACGCACCATAGACTTAAGTACTCAAAACCATATAGGGACAGATGGGACGCGCCAAGGGGCGTAGGCGGTTTTAAGGGGTTTTGCTAGCTTGGGGTCCAGTATAGAGGGTCTGATGAACTGAAGTCTCCCAGTAGAGTCCAGGGGCAAACCCCCGGTATAGTGAGTCTTGGGGACGCAGTACCCCCAGAAGGTGAAGCACGTAGCATTTTTTGCAGGAAACAATTAGACCAGACATCAATTTACATACAGTCGACAATACACCGACAACACGCATTTCAACTACGACTTCAGCGTGAAACCATATCAGTTGGCAGACGGGGATACCCCCACCTCAAAAAATTCTCACTGGATTTACGAAACTCTCGCAAGTCACCCTTGTGGCTAGGGGGGTCCAGACCACCTGGCCAGCTGCGTCCCTTGGACTCGTACCCGAATATATTATATGGTGTATACCTACTTGTATGATAAAATTCCACAATTAACTTTTGTTCTCTTTTATATGGCCATATTATACACAGAAATGACAGTTTTAGAAATAATACTGTATCGAAAACTTTTGGTGACCATCCTTCCGGATCAATGGGACACTTACAGGGAATTTGTCCCTCTTCCCCCAATACTGTTGACGCGTTGATGCCACTGGATAATCAAAACCTTTCATACCGACCTACAAATGTTACAAACCCTATACCATTATTGAATCACAATCCTTGCTTCCACGCCATAGCAGTTATTATGTGACTTCCGATCTACTCCCGTGTAGGTATATGTGTGTGTCCCTGAATAACTAAGGTTTAAAGTGTATAACGGACTGCTGTGCTTGCAGCGCACGGGCGTCCGCAGAAACGACTGCATCAGTGCTCGATGAATTACTATCCGAACGACGTGTGCAACCAGCCGGACTGGTACGACAACCTTGTCTGTCCGACGATGCTGTGTGCCGGGCACGGGAAGGGCGGCATGGGCACCTGCCAGGGCGACTCCGGTGGTCCGCTGGCGTGTCTCGGCCGCGACGGGACGCACTGGACGCTGGAAGGCGTCATCAGCTGGGCGCGCGGAGGGTGCGCCAGTCCACATCACCCGACCATCTTCACTCGAATCTGCAGCTACGTCGACTGGATCCAGGAAGTGATGATCGGCAACGACCAGGATTACGACTATTACGAATACGACGGGTACTACTGATGACGTCAGCGCGGTGTTACGTGACTCTGATGAGGATGACGCACGCCGCAGTCGTTCCTGCAGCTCGTGTAGGCTATTATATTATATATGAAGTTTATTTGACATCGATCGGCAAATATACAGCATACAGTAGACAATACAATTAAAAGAAAGAAAAATGTTACTGCACCAAAATAAAACAACAACACACAGAAATGTCATTGCTATAATGCATTGCACTCCTTGCAGAAATGGGAATATACATCTACATCTCGACTAACAGCACGATAACTGATAGATTATCTAATGTTACATCCAAATCATAACGGACACTACTGAAACTCGAGCTCATTACGTGCCGACTGCATAATGTTTTAAGACGCTATTGCTAACTGGTAGATAATTGTTTAATAACAGCGTCGTTCTACGGCTTAACGCAGTAGGCCTATAATCATAGCCATCATGTTATAAAAGGTGCTGTTGCATGTATGTAGCAGACCTGTGTGTTCTCTGTATTCTCTTGTTTAGTCTTATTCATTCGTATTTATGGTTGTATTACTATAATATGTGTCGATATTTCTGAAGCTATACCACTAGTCGCTGTTATATACAGGGTGGTCCAAAAACGTAAGGCCATACGTTTGAAGGATAATAATCACATCTTCAAAATGTCTGAGCCAATTCGCGTGATTTTGGTACATTTCATCACAGTTTTGTTCTGAACATATCTGTTTAATTACCTCTATATCGAACAAATTTATAACACAATTGGCGCCGCCTGGCGATAAAATCAACAGTCAAGACTTTTACTTGCAATATCTAGCGAGACCTCTGCGTTTCAGCTTTAATACCTGAAACAGTTTGCGCAAGATGAAGACGTGAGCCTTCAAACGTAGTGGCCTCACTTTTGGACCACCGTGTAGACCTGTAATTATGCGTAAGATTGAGAAACGGCGCACGACAATTTTGTATCACGGTTTATCGCGGTTATTTCGTGATATATTTACAAAGCAGAAAGTCCTTAAAGAGTGCAAGCCTCTGACGATTTGACACGGGACAGTGAATGATGGCAAACACCGCCGTGCCGTGGCAGATACCGCTGGGAGAAAATTGCTGACATTGTCTCAGACTTGTTTGTTGGAGTCTTCACTGCAACGTAGGGACAGTGATGAAAATTCGGATGTTGCAGACGCAGACCACGCCAAAAGGTAATCCGTTGGTTTCTTGCGAAAACTTCAGAAAATTCATCCGTAACTAAGTTAGCATAATTTACGCAAGGATGATTAGGCCAATACACTAAGATCCACGAACGTCAATACACAGTGGTGTTTCTATGGAGGGACATGGGGCCATGCCCCTCCCCAGAATTTGTGCTTGCCCCCAGGTTGCCCTTCACTTTTCATACACGGCCTATGCCATATACTACTGGGGTAGTTTCCGCACAAGTCGTGTAAATTATAAATACAGTAAAACTACTACTCACATACACCTCGAGTCTTTGCCCTCCCCTACATTTATGTTCGCTCCAAAATAGCCCCACACTTTTTGAGTGCTAGATACGCCACTGTCAATAGGCCTATCTCGGATTAGCAGATAGGCCTAATTCTACGGAAGATATAATCAATCAACTATACAGGGTGGGCCAAAAAGTGATACCTCTCGTACATTACATTACATTGTACGAGAGGTATCACTTTTTTGGCCCACCCTGTAGATTGTCAGCCTTGTTTTCTTACGACACGATACGATACGATACGGTAGATTAACATGCGCTCAAAAGCTGACGAGATGGCCAGCTTACTCTAGCGCACGGCACAGAAACGAAGAAATAAGGGGGGAAAATAAAAACAACAAGAACTCTTCAGGAGATGAGACAGCGAACGTGAACCTTTCACGACGACATCGCACAGGTATACTTCAAAATACCAAAAAGAGAACCTACTTCATTTAACGAATTATACGATAGCTAGGCAAGTACTGCGCATTAAGTCTTGAATTTATGAATCTGCTACAGAATTTCCACCTTGCAGTTATTAAATGTTTATACCGTGGGCGTCGCGCTGCCCCTCTGCAGACGTTTAATCGTAATTGTCCGTAGTTATGGCTTTGTCAACCACTTTTATGTAATGCGCCCCGTAAACAACTAAAATCGGTAAAATATTGTAAAATAAGAGCCATTTTCGGTTCAAGGTCATTCAAGGTCACCGATTTTGGTACCAATCGAAAGCTCATAATGCGGCTTCCAATATCAAGACGATAGCTAGGCAAGTACTGCGCATTAAGTCTTGAATTTATTAATTTGCTAGGAATTTATACCGTGGGCGTCGCGCGGTCTCTCTGCAGATGTTTACTTAGACATAGTAATCGTAAATTGTCAATAGTTATGGATTTGTTAACCACTTTTGCACAATGCGACTCGGAAACTACCAAATTCGGTAAAATAACGCCATATAAGGGCCATTTCGCCGTTCATGGTCATTCAAGGTCACCAATTTTAGTACCAAGCGAAAGATCATGTACGACTTCCTATTAGTGGTTGATACTAACTTACCTCCTATCTTGCACCGTTTCGGAGATACAGCATGCCAAATGTCAACAAGAACTCACCAGGAGATGAGATAGCGAACGTGAACTTTTTACGACGATATCTCACACGTAAGCTTACTTCAAAATACCAAAAAGAGAACCTACTTCGTTTAAGAAATTAGACGATAGCTAGGCAAGTATTGCGCATTAAGTCTTGAATTTATGAATCTGCTACAGAATTTCCACCTTGCAGTTATATAATATTTATACCGTGGGCGTCGCGCGGTCCCTTTGCAGACGTTTACTACTAGACATAGTAATCGTAAATTGTCCATATAGTTATGGCTTTGTCAAGCACTTTTATACGCAATGCGGCGATGCGCCCCGGAAACTACCAAATTCGGTAAAATAACGCAATAAGGGCCATTTCGCCGTTCAAGGTCATTCAAGGTCACCGATTTTGGCACCAATTGAACGCTCATATACATCTTCCTATTAGTGATTAATACTAACTTACCTCCTTGCACCGTTTCTAAGATATGGCCTCCGAAACCTCCAAAATCGCTATATTTGGCTACCCCTCTTGCGTTTACCCCTCCCCCCGACGGCAGGGTTACCTTGGGACGATCTCTGTAAAATTTTCGTGGATGTCAATGGATGGCCAAGGTACTAAACGGCGAAGAAAAATGGCTGAAAATTTCAACCGGGTGAGTAGGGTGCACGAACGTTATAGACAGGCAGACGACAGACGACAGACGGACGGGCGATAGCATATAGCGAACGTGAACTCACGTTCACGTTCGCTAAAAATCGCTATATTTGGCCACTCCTCTTCCGTTTAACCCCCCCCCCCACGGAGGTGTTCCCTGGGACGATCTCCGTAAAATTTTCCGTGGATGTCAACGAATGTCCAAGGTACCAAACGGCGAAGAAAAATTGCCGAAAATTTCAACCGGCTGAGTAGTGCGCACGAACGTTACAGACGACAGACAGACGACAGACGGAAGTCCACTACATCCACCCTATGGTTACACCACTACAATACCTGCAACTCAGCCTCATCGCCCTCCTCGTCGAGATCTTTCAAATGTTCTAAGCAAACATACATCATTCTGCGAATTAAATCGTATGACAAAGAAATCGTCAGATGCTTTTTGTTGTAAGTCCTTTGCACCATTCTTCTGTCAAATGTCTCCATTAAAATGTTGGTGCCATATTGTTCTATCTACAATTTTTAACCACATCTCATGTAAGCTTACATTAGCCTACACCACATTTCCACATTATAGCAATTTAGTTAGCAACGATGACTACTACTTTTGATAGCTAAATGGAGAGTCTGTATGGGCAGGATGCGTAATTTTAAAACAATAATTTCAAGGAAAATTGTGTGCACGGTTCAATCTTTCTTTTGCGTTTTTCTCAGAAACATAAAATACGGACTTAGGCCTAGAACAGTATAGTTCTCAGCTAGTCGACGAGGAGTCGAGAGACGTCCTTGGGAGTCCATTTCACTAATGACTTGAAACCAAGTACACACTGTCTGAGGTCAGCTGCTAAAGCCAGAAGAAATTATTCTTCTGACATTGATGTTTATAATATCTTAATTACTGCTATGAGTGTATGTATATTAGGATGATGCGTCGTAACTTCAAAAAGTTGGATAACAACGACTTCCTGCTTATTTATAAGACTTACATGAGGCCGTGCACATCTAGAATACTGTGTCCAGGCTTGGTCATTCTTGGGCTTGGTCACCTCATCTATCAAAGAATATTTATTGTTTAGAAAGAGTCCAAAAGGCTGCAACCAACCTGGTGCCAGGGCTGCAGAGATTCATGCAGTTACACGAGCATGCTCCAAAAACTCGGTCTCACCACATTACAGGAAAGAAGGCTAAGAGGGGACCTGATTGAAGTCTATAAAATAATGTAAGGTTTGGAACATATAGAAAGAGAACAGTTTTTCCAGTTGGCAGACAGTGATTACCACCTCAGAGGACACACGTAGAAAATAAAGAAGCAACAATCAAGATTAGACATCAGAAAGTATTCCTTCAGCAAACGTATTGTCAACACACGGAAAAAAACTGCTGCAATACGTCATCGACGCGCAGTGAGTCAACGTCTTCAAGAACAGATTGGACAAGTTCGCTACGATATGTACATTGCAAGCATGATTGCTTTTCCGTCCATCATCATACAATTACAAGTACAAGTACAAGACTACCGGTAGTCGAGTTCTAGGTCAGTTCATTTCAGTCGAGGCGACATTTCCCTGTGGATTGCTGCACAGATCGGTGTTGTCATCCGTCATGATGTAAACATGAATGAGATGGAGTGAAAAGTGGGTGTAATTAATTGTTAGCGCCATTGTTGTTTCTTTTAATTTTGCCTGTAGTTGTTATTAACTAAAGGAATGTCTGATCCGACATGTGTTTCTCATTTCGATTTTATTGACTTATCAGAAGCCTTCATTAGGACTAGGTAGCCCACGTACGTAGCCGCTTCCAGCATAACAGTTCAGAAATGAATGTAGCTGTATTTGTATGGCTAAGAACTAGGGGTAACAGAAAAAAAACTTACTCAGCATCACTGTCATTACGACTTAAGGAAGTATACTTATACCAACCGTGTTATACCCATATGGAACAGTCATCAGTTTTGTAAGTACAGTACATTAAAATAAACATTAATATTATGAACAATGCTATACACACGGCCGGCCGTGTGTATAGCATATTTGTACTTTCGATGAAGCACACAATGCATCCAGATTGGTCGGCTACAAAATGCGAATAATATGTCTGAATTCAACAACAGAATAAAGTAGCGAAACTAAGTTAGTAATAATAATTACATAATAATCATGTAATAGTAGCAGTTATTAACAATGGTGAATTAATTATTGCATGTTTTTCTCATAATGTCAGAGGTCTAGCCTGCAATGTTTACTAATTGTTTAGCATTAAATTTGTTGAAGTGGGTGAACCACAAGTATCACATTAAAGAACTTTCATGGTTTATAGTGGTAATGCTGTGTGGTGATATCATTTAGTTGTTATTCAGTCATTAATGGGCTGTGGTGCAGAGCCAGTCTATCCACATATTATAAGTTTAATATTTCTGATCTATACTAGTGGCCCTCTTATATACATAAACCTCTTAAGTACATAACCCTGTTAAAGTTCCAGTACATAATAAATAATCTGATAGCAGTTTATAATGAATGAATATTATATGTGTCATGTAGCTTAACATTTTTCTGCAGTAGTGCTACATTGATGTTTATAATATCTTAATTACTGCTATGAGTGTATGTATGTTGTTTTGTAGGCTAATGTGTGGTTGCACTTGCCAAGTGCCTGCTGCTGGTACTTATCAAAGCTACGATGGGTCAGATGCTGCGGCGCATGTATGAGCTGGAAAGTGAGGTAGTATATCATGGCCGGCCGACACATCGAGAAGTCATGCTGAAACAGTTTCCTGATCTGTCACATCTTCCGCCGGAGCTTGGCCTGCTGGTTCTGTCTCATCTCAATGCAACTGATCTCTGTCTAGCAGCTTGTGTCTGGCAGAGTCTTGGCAACGATGAAATTCTCTGGCACAGGTGTCAACATCCTTTGTTAATTTGTTACTTGCCACCTAAATTTTGTGTTGGCTTAACACGCACTTTGTAACTTTGTTAAGCATTACCTGTAATTGAATACTCATTGATTCACATCTGAACCAACCTTTATCACATGGCAATTTACAGCTGAAAAGATCTTGGTTTTAAGCACAGCTATATTATATTTTATTGTAGGGGATTGTGGGTATCTCCAAACATAAGAGAACTTCCCTCTTGCTTTTGTTGCTGTGTCTGAGCTTTGCTGATTTTTCAACTCTTTGTCTCTTCATGAACATTATACAGTGTTGTAGCGTAATTTGATCACCACTATCACCACCTCTGTTTAAGCTGTTTCCCGTCAGCTTTCTTCCTCAACTTGTTCCAGAAGCTTGATTAGACTGTTGCAAGTTTATGACATCCAGTGCCTGCCTTTGTTTACAACATGTCGAAAATGACACATGGAACTGTGCAGTCCATGTGCAGCAGCTGATTCTCTTGTATACAAGTCAGTCACAGTAATCGACATGAGTGTGAATTGGAGTGAGTGAAGCAGACAAAATGTCTGCAGTGTATCGTCTAGCTTGGCGTTTGGTTATAGGCCTAAGTCCATTTTTTTCACAGCATTGTTAATTGAGATGTGAGGTGGTTAATTGCTTCATGTTGGTTGGTTTGCACTGCTACATCCATGCAAAACATGGAATCCCGAGTGCTTGATATAGCTAGGCATGTACAAGTATTCATTTGCTAATAACTACATAAACATATGTTTTTCATATGCTATATGTTTATGACTGTTGTTTATGTACGTAGCTTGTGTCGAAGCCAGTGGCGACATGTGTCAGCATATCGGAAACAAGGTTCTGCCGGGTTTTCATTCAAGAAGCTTTACATGCAGCTTGATGAGGCCACGCTCACATTTAATGCAGATGTCTCCCTGGTAAGGGCTTTATTACTACTATTTTACTAAGTACTTTATTTTGGTCTGAGGTTCTGCAGCTTAGTAAACAGACTTATGGCTTTATAGCAGGCCTTACTTTGTGACTCCGGGCTGGCTGGTAGTGGTTGTGAATGAATGATAACATGCCCGTGTTTGCTAGCTTCCTTGCTTTGACAGTGTCTAACAGTTTCCTCTTTACTCCAGCTTTGTTAAGAACCCACTTATTTGTTTTCTTTGCTGTCCACAAAACCCACAGAATTTTTCTCAGCCCTTTCATCTCAGAGGCATCAAGACAAGTTTGTTTCTTCATTCTTTCAGAGTGTCCAGCTTTCACAGCCGTATGTTGCTACAGGCCACACTAGCGCTTTCATTAGTTGTATCTTTGTTGAAATCGGTATGCTGTGACTTTTCCATATTTTTTCAGTGATGCCCCAATCACCTGCCCCATTTAACCTGGTACGGAATTCTGTCGTACACTCACAGGGACCCAAGGTATGGCGACGTATCCATCTGCTGCAGTTGCTCATTCTGAATGAGTATGTGGCACGCATGCCATTATGCTATGCCATCACTCATCTTGTCGACGTTGATGAGTAGGCTGTATTTACGGCTAACTCGGTCTAGAATGAGTAGGTTGTGTTTACGGCTAACTCGGTCTAGATGATTCACCAGCTACTATAGTTCTTCCTCTGAAATGGCCAACAGGATGATGTCATTAGCATAGCGAAGGTTCATGACTATTCGCCCTCCAATTTGTAGTCCACCTTGAAATCTATCTATGGTCTCCGTTATCACTATCTCTGCTATGATGTTGAACAAGTACAGAGAAAGGACACAACCACATGCGTGGGTAAGCAGCATAATCTACCAAGTGGAATCACAGAACCAAAACAGAAAAATTAGTAATAAAGAACTGAAAGTAACAACTGATTAGTGCAGATCTGATCCCGGGAAGTCAGTTCTGATTTTGCTGTCATAATTTCATAAAACTTAGAAATAACAGATGTCAGCACTGTCATGCTTTGTAAAGTATCAAAGTGCAGTGTGCCACAGCTGAGATTGCTTGCATTTTCTGTATTTTTCATGTCAGTGATATTATATCTTGAATGTAGATACATTGCTAATTATATTTGTACAGGGCTTTGAGTACCTGATGAAGCATCAGCTTGTTGAGGATACGGCTGAAGAACTGGCTAAGTTCCTCCACTGTAACAGGCAGCTTGATCCTCAAAAGAAGAGGGAGTTTCTTGCTACTCGGTTAACAGTCTTTTTTTTCTATCATATTGTATCTGCATTCTGCTGTTTCTGGTAACTTGCAGTCGCTTCACTGCTTTGATGCTGTTGATTCGGCAACAGGAAATGCTTGGCTTGTAAAAAACGTGCTCCAGTAGCCCACAAAGGTTTTCTTTTGGGGGCGTGGCCCATTCTGGAATAACTCTGGAAAGAAGGCCACACACACTGGATTTACAGCCATTTTTCAGCTGAGTGAACCTGGGTTAGTAGGTCCCCCCCCCACTCCCCTCCGAGATTTTCTTCTACCAGTTGTTCCAAAATAGGAGGAACAATCGATAAATGTCACCAACCAACAGCATGAAAGCACTGCATGGATCTTGGTCATTGGTCACAACTGGGGAAAATGACATACTACTGGACTCATGCTTTCTTGATCCACTGACACTGTGGTTGGTATCTGGTGCTGACGACGGCCCGACGAGCATGTGGGCAGTAAAACGTTGTTCCAAGAAAACCCTTTACTTCTTAATATGGGCTGCTGGCCAGTACAGCTTGCCATAGAATGGTTGTGTATATTCATGTACATTTTATGTAGGGTGTAATGATGAAGTATCAAATTTGTCGATTAGTTGTGGGTTTTGACTCCAGACCTGTCTATCTTCAACATTTCTGAGTGTGTTGTTTATTTGCATGCTTATGTTGTGTAAGCAATATACATTGATGGTGATGCTCTGCAACTGGGAAGGTAACCGTGGGTTTGTCATAGAACTGGCCATTCGACACATCACTGGTTTGGTGGTATACCCACCTCCAAAGGCAGTGAAAAGGACGAGAGCACACTGTTCAAAACTGGACTATTTTGCCTTGCTTTTTGTGTAGGTTTTGTGTCATACATGTGGAATCTTATGGCACAAAGTGCTAATATAGCTAAACATGAAAGTGGTGGTGAACAAACGTTTTATGTAGCTTGGCACTATGATGACTATGACTGTAATAATGTGTTATTAGTAATTTGGTATTTTTTTGTTTAATGCAGACCTGATGTCCTCGATGCAATAATGCAGCTGCAGCATTTCGAAAACCAGTTCCTGCCAAATGCGCTGCGCACGTTTTTTAAGGAGACGGCTCCGTTGAGTGTCAGGAACGAGATCCTCAGCGACCTGATCACCAAGTTCTCAGAAAGATTCTGTGCATGCAATCCACACCTCCAGTTGTCGCAAGGTTCGTCGATGATGCGCTGAATTTTGTTGTGCATTGGTCGCACTGTTTCAGTCATTGACATTGTCGGCTAGGTGACAGGACGGACATAAAAATGCAGTCCCCAGAGCTTTTTCCTCTGGTCGACCTCTGTGGTTCCGGCCTAACCTAGAACAGTGGTTCCTTCTCGATTTTGAAATTCTCCCCTTAGGGGAATTCCTAACCTAGAGCAACTCAGGAAAAATTAAAAGGATGTACAAAATCGGACAGAGAGAGAAATGTGATTTACGGTTGCAAATAGCTGGTTTGAAAGAATAGCTTATAACTAAGTCTTGGTCTGCAGTGGCAAAGCACAGACGCAGGAGAATTGTTGACTGCACGATATAACATTGTGTTAAAAGAAAGATGTTACAGAGAGTCAGCATTAAATGTATTTTTAGTTCATGTAATGTAATCTTGTTAACACCATGTCAGTTTTGTACGCTGTCTGCTTGGGTTTTCTGGTTAGTTGGGGTATTACTTTTAGTGGTTGTTTTGTTATTTTTAGTGTAGTATTTCAATTGTTTTCTGTGTCCCCTACCAGTCTCACGGTTGGCTTGACATACCTGTACTGAAAAACCATAAATGGAGTCGGTTATGAGCAACCCGACCAGTCAGTTGACGAGGCATCATTGTTAGATGGAACTAAAATGAACATGAAAGAAAAATTCAGAGCTAAGAGAATTGTTGGGACTGCAACCAGATAGTTTTATTATGAAGAAAGGTGGACTCAGGTGGTATGGACATGGTGAATGTAGAGATGATACGGAGTACGCATTGCATCAAAGTTGTGCAACGATGGAGGCAGAAGGAATTAGACGGAAAAGATGTCCGAGAACAACATGGTGGATAATGTTAAAGAGGATATGAAATGTTCTGGTCCATCCCAAGAAGGCTCACACGTTCGGAACAAGCAAAATAATGAAATTGAGGTTCAATGGCCGTTATGCAACTGTATCTTTATGTGTTGTTTTCTGCTGTAGATACTATCTATGTTGTTTGCTTTTCACTGATAATGCTGTCCGTTGACCTGACGAGTCCCCACATCAAAAACAAAATGTCGAAGCGTGAGTTCATCCGCAACACGCGTCGCGCTGTCGCCGGCATCAATGACGAGTTTGCTGGTCACCTGTACGACAACGTATACCTGGTCGGCCATGTTGCTCCAAAGCCCAGGGCATGACGCCTCCCTCACGGCTGACTGAATTATTGCAATACTAGCTGCAGATGCAACTTTTTGATTTTGGTAGACCCGATATGTTTGTGGTCGTTAGTATTTGCACGGTTGAGCTCAAAGTTAATTTTTGTTCCTGAATGTTTGGCATTTCAAGATGCTGTTGACACTATGCATGAACCCATGGGCCTGTACCACTTACCCAGAAATTGTGAAAAATGCCAAAATCGTTTAGGATTTTTAAGGCTAAAATGATTTCAGTTTATGCCATTTTATGGCTATATTTATAAAAAAAATTCCAGATGACATCTGAACTTTCTGATGCCTTCAGTTTGCTACAGATGTTTGGTTGGGCCTGGCCAAATAAAGGGTTGAGTCCACCCTCACTTAGATGTTCCAGAAAATGTTTGCTGCTATAGGTTTGCAATGATTGGCCCCTGCAAGATAGTCCAATTTGTGGCATGCAGACAATGATAGATTTTACAGTACTGCGTGAGCATGCTACCTGCGAGATTACAGCGATATTTCATAATGAATTTCATCTGACAAATGTACTGCACGGATTGTTATCAGATGTTGGCTAGGATTTTTTGTCACTGCAGTAAGCTGAAAATATAGTGTTTTTATATAACGATTGATCACTGTGGCATTTGTATTGTTGTTACATGTGGCACAGCCACCGCCGACTGATGTGAATACCACAGTAGATATGTCTTTTTACATATTAGGAGTTTTATGTCATGTATGCATATAGCGATGGTAAAGTTCATGCTTCTGAAATGATGTCAGTAACAAAGTCGAGGAATGTTGACATGTTATATATTTTCACTTACGCTGTGCCCTAAAATAATAACGAATTAACTGTGATGGAAGACAGTGGACATAAAAATGACCATGTGGGTTTGTATAACAATCACAGGAAGTAAGGTCATTATTTCCTTGCTGTTCGGTATAATGTTTGAGGCTTCTGTGGAATTAGTTCAGCCTGCAATACTGGATATTACTTACACTCACGACAACAGGCTTAGGGCCGGTTTTTCCACCGAAAAATGGATCCCAGTGCCTCTTGACTGATACTTTTAGTGCACTGAGCATTTAGTTGCTTACTAATTTCAAAAATACTGTTGGCAAGATCTGTTGCACCAGAGCTGCAGGCACTTAATGAGGCAAAGCTGTGAGTAGCAGTAACTTTCAACGATAGATCAAGCAGTGTGCCATTGTCTTACGCTGGCATTTGTTATCCACACATGCCGTTTGTGTGTTTGTTTGTTTGCACGGTTACGAATTTCTCTGCCGAGGATAAAGCTAGCAGCGTCAAATTTTGCACGGCGGTTCGTCGGCGTCCCAGGCAGGGAATTTCCCATTTTTGTGAACTTTGCTCCCCCAGAAGCCCAAAATGGGATGAATTTGCCAGTGCCCCCTTGTTGTAATGTGATGCTTCTATCTAGGCTGTTGTGACTCACATGCCTATCAAGCTTGCGTGGCATGTGGACGCAGGATCGGCATGTGTGGATATACATCAGTCCCCAAAAACGGACGTACTTGTTAATGATTACCTTTTGCTGTTGGCTGTATTGAACAGTGGGCGTCATTGCTAGTACATTACATTCAGTTGTAAAATAATGTATTTATTACCCATACATGCCAATAGGCAAGGTGTGGATATGTCGTTTACTGTTTTTGTTTGTTTGTTTTTTGTGTGTTTGTATGGTTACGGATTTCTCTGGCGAGGATAAAGCTAGCGGCGTCAAATTTAACGGAGGTTCATCAGCGCCCTGTGCAGGGAATCTCCAATTTTGGGGAACTTTGCTCCCCCGGAAGCCCAAAATTGGACGAATCGGCGTGTGGCGGCAAGTATTTCCGATAGACGCCAGTCCCCTCCACTGATGCAGGGCCGCATTAAGGCTAGTGCGGGCCCGGGTGCTGTGCCAAATGTGGGCCCCTTACAGACCTATAACCAGCTTACCACTCCCACCAATTGCGGGCCCCCAAAACTGCGAGCCCGGGTGCTGCAGCACTCCTAGCACCCCCCTTAATGCGGCACTGCTGACTGATGGCACGCTCACAGTCAGTGGAGGGGACTGGCGCCTCGGCATGTATGGATATACAGTCGTCCCTGATGACGGACATACTTGTTTTATCTTAACTTATTGTGAACAAATAAGTCTCTTCATTAGTTGTGTAAATTTTTAAAAACGTTTTAGCCTGTCGTGTGTTAAGTCTGCATTCTGAGCAGTGCTGCACTTATGACTGTTCCTGTGCACTGAGAGCGTATTTGTTGTAACAAAACGCACAATAAGATCAACTCTACTTGAATCTTTTCTGCACTGTTCACGTTTAGCCGTCCCTGCGTGTATAATATTGCCATAGCTCATGGGTTCCCAACCGGGGATTGGAAAATCCCCCTGGGGGCAGTGCATGGTTTCGGGTAAACTGGGACCGAAAATTGGCAGACTATTTGAATGTTATCTGTTAGCAGATGTAGCTGAAGTAGTTCCAATGATTGTCTAGCCAAAACAAAATGTCTGCGCTCTACTATGCCAAATCCATTACAGCACACAAGAGATGATTTCTATGCCACAACTGAACAAAGAATAACTGCTTCACTGCCTAACATATTACTTGGAATGCATCTCAAGTCACATGGGTGATGCCACCATAGGAATGGGGCAGTGTTCTCACCTCTCAAAAGTGCGGGGTATGGGTTCAAGAAAATATCAAAAGTCGGTGATTGTGGTAAATATGCATCTATAATTTTCTATGGACTGCTGCGTAAGCGTTTTCGGCAAATAACTGACCAGTCCTAGCTATTGTTCCACATCTGATGTGAGCCGAGTTATGCAGAAATGTATCTGTGGCACAGTGCTTCCCAGTGTTGATACTGTGACATTCATAGGTGCCATGCACAGATGACAGAAATGAGAAATTTTGTTACATACAATGTGATTTAGATACCGACAGACCATGTCTTGGTATCGAGACACCTCAAGGACAGAAAATAAAGTTCACAGTCTGGTAGAATTTTTTTCAGGGCGGGAAATGCTGCTGCAGTCTCTAGTGTCATTGTTCCCAGGAAATTTCTGATGTGAAATGTGTAGAATAATTGCTGCTCGTTTCTTTACATTTTGTAAATGGCATTTTGTAGTACAACAGACTGATTCACTCACGAACTTGTCACCACCACCTTCAAAACTGTGGCGCCGCCCTTTGAGTCGGACAGTGTTGGAAACGGGGGATGACACTCGGCATAAGGTGCAAAGGGTGTATGGGCTGTAAAAGGTTGGGAACACTGCTGTAGCATTTGCTGTTTTATACCAGCGATTTGTTGTTATCTGTTGCGCTAGTGATGTTGTTGTGATGAGTTTCATATCTAACGAAGTCATTATTGCAATTGTACATGACCTTTGTCTTTGGTCGCAGTGATTTACAAGATACTTGTAAACGTGTACATGAAAGTGGTACTTCGTACTCAAACCACCACTTACTCAAGCAGTATACTGCAGTAGTGTGCTCTTTGTTATTACTTAGCTGAGGGGTATAACTAATTAATGCATCAGCCACTATTGGCTGATAGTTACCAATATGCTGCCCATGTGGTGAATACTGACAACTAACAACCAAAATTTCCCCAGTTTCGCATTCAAAAATATACCACTTGCAACCATAAGTAAATGTACAGCAAATGATGTCAAATTTTAAGAATTTGATTTCTTACGTTTTGAAGGCCAGTAGTGGCCCCAGGCTGGCACATTAATTAGTCGCATCTCTTTTCGAGAAATTAGCCTTTGTGCCTGGCAAGTGTTACAGTACAGGCCCAACAGGTCCCCCCAGTTTACAGATTCAAAATGATGACTATATTGTAGCTACAAGTGTTACTTTCGATTTATATGAAGTTATCATGTGTCACAACACAGACTAATATGACACTATTTTATGCAGTTTGCACATTGACACCTTCCCCGAGTAGTAAATAGTAATAGCCGATTCTGAGCACTAATACAGCCAACAGGTTTTAATGATAATGTTAAGAATTCACTTTAAACAACAAGAACAATTTAAGGCAACAGCAGTTTAATTAAGCGGCAACATATTAGTCATATACAGACTATTTCTGCCACAACTCTTAAATATCAAGAATGATAATTATTAGTTCAGTATATCTGCACACTTAAGAATGAAATGTCATCACGTAACACTGCAACACAATGTTTTCAAACGCTTTGTAACAATCAGCTTAACACATCATTCGGACAAGCAAAAAAATTGTTACAAGTCTATCGTCAAATGTGCCTCGGCAACATAGAGTAGTACACAAATGTAACAAAATTTTTGAAAAATTGCATCAGTATTGTTAACAACGGACTACATTCCACACTGAACGTTTCTATAGCACTAATAAAGCAACAAAAACAACTGTACAACCAGCAGAAAAACGTCTCAAGCAGAAAGAATGACAATACAACACGTGCTGCAAAACGATGTTAGTTCTTGAACACCCATTTTTCAAAAACGTGACACTGATGGTGAATGGGTATTGGTGTGATACAGCTAGCTTCATGTAGGTGTTGTTGGTGAATCTAGAAAGGATGACATCAATGGACCATTTTCACTGGATGGCATTGGTGCTCTTTGGGTCAGTGCTTCAACACTGTTGGGTTGGGTGACGGGACAGCATCTGAGCAGTAAAAACCAGTGACAGTTATCCCCAATGGTTTTCTTTTGGAACAAACGGGATTCCAAGAGAAAACCGGTTAATCTGGGTTCATCTGCAAAACTGCCATCAAAACGGTGTGTCACAGTGAATGAGAAGGACCAAGAATGATGACGGACGAAGTACATTTTATTGCACAGATTCAACAAGACATTTATTATGGTCAGGCAGCGAGTTATCAGTCAACTCATTTTGTGCGCCTTTCCTGTAACTGTACACACTGGAAGCTAGGATGAGTGCCCAGAAAATGAGACCAATGTTGCGGTTGGAACGAAACTTCTGTCCACAACTTTTTGGGTCATTAAGATCAACAGTATAAATCTACACACACACAAACACATAATAATTTTAAAAATACCAATAATTCAACATTTCATTATGAAGAATGATGATTTTAGTTCTGTTGCAGGAAAATGGACAATATTTTAGACTAGCGCCAAAATCGGCCATGTTAATATATGACATACAGTGGAATGGAAGAAAGTCAAAATTATGCATAAAAATGCATGCATCTGCCATCTGTGACAGTAACGAACACTTTACATGGACGAGTTTGACAGCAATTCGTCTAATTTATTTGCACTTAAATAATTAGAGCGGTTTATAAATGTTTTACTTACAATAATAAATATACAGAACATTCAGCAGTTGCCTGGTTTGGATGCCCGTCAACCACATCAGCACCTCGTCACTCAATTTTTATGCGCTGGATGCTCTTCCTGATGCCCGATCGACAGTGACGAAGCACTGAAAGCAATAGGATGTTGACTTGTTGGTTCGTTAAAACCAGCTTCAAGCTTCAAAGATGTGGACATTGCTCTATAAAATTGTTCCTATTTATCTGACATACCAAAATAATTTGACATTTTATTATGAAGAATGACGATATTAGTTCTGTTGCAGGAAAATGGACAATATTTTAGACCGGCCATGTCAGTCACCAATCTGTCAACTCTTAACCCAGTCAATAAAGTCAATAAACCAACAGTCACATCATTACTCAGATACTGTCTACTGGAGGGGAGGGTTTGTTCAGTGAAGGAAATAAGAAATTTGAATTTTAGAAGGGGGTGAGCTGCCTCTAGACAGAAAGATACTAGTTACACATGCTGATCTACCTGACGGCCTAAATGAGCAGCAAAGAGGCTGACACCAAGGTAGTAAGGCCACGGCTGCTGACAGATCCAACCAGTGGACGCCAGCCCACACATCATTGCTGCGGCAAACCCAGACATCCACAGCCTCGGATGGTCCGCAAATCGCTGCGCTGTTGACTTCACACCTATCTGTGAATCGAACTCCTTGTCCTGCAATATAGCGCAATGACAGTTCTACTGCGTCCTAAAACCATTGGACAGTTACAACCACTCAAGGCCTGTGTAGCACCTGGCGCTGTAATGTTTCATGTATTTCCAGGCTTAACATCATACAAGGCGAGCAAACCTGGATTTACTCTTTGTGTATATTTCACTTTATAGTATCTATGAGTTTACCGATGCATGTCTGGTTTTGTTGCATTAGAGTTACTTCGATCAATACCAACTCAAGTCACTAGCTGGGAAGAATATCTCTGAAATTACCTATTTCTGTGTGGAGTGGGACGTCAAAGCTCAACTCAGTGATCATCAGTCTGCAACTATTCGTGCTTGTTGCAGGTCCATACTTGCCCAAAACAGGGCCAAGTCCAACAGTGAGACACAAGTGGTACCAGGTGGTAAACAGAGCTTTGTTAGACCATCAGTAACCATTTTCTCACTGGCTATCTGTGAATGGTCAAGGTCAAGTCAGTAGCTTTATGCCAGGTTCATCTACCATGTTGTCAAGTGCATTCATAGAAGCTGGGAACACCAGTGATAGGCTGAACTCACTGATGATAGAGTCATGTTCAAATTCAAAACAATAACGCTCACAACCATGTTGGAGGTTCAACTGACTAAGCATTACATACATATAACTAGTAAACATAGGCAGTTGTATTGACATGCAGACCCACGTCGGCAACGGCCGCAGGTACCACAACACAAGAGTTATGGGATACCAGTTACAGTCACAAGCAACTGTGCGCCGTGACGGTTTTTGTACCATGTGACCTTGACCTTTGACCTCTGGGTCAATGCATGCCGAGCGAGTGCTGTGGAGTATATGTGTACCAAGTTTGGTGTTGATAGCTCAAGTCATTTTCCTTTTAGAGCGCGGACATACAGACAAAGAGACAGACGTGTCTGAACGCCCTACCCATGCCGGCGGCTATGCCGGCGTGGCTAACTACAATGCACATGTAACTGAAGACGGACAGATGTTACAGATGGCACCAGCACTGAACAGTGAACAGATACCTGAAAGGCATATATAGAGTCATAGAGCATAGTCCATGCAAAGCAGGACAGATACAGTGGTACAACCGACCATTCTAAACATCCTCGGACTGCAGACCAGCCCATTAGAGCACCATAGTTGAACGTTATGCCTGTAAATTAGCAAACACCTCATCAATAGTTAACACGGATTACTGAAATAAGAGTTGTAATAAATACCTGACCTGGAAAACATAAAAATACATTTCTAGAAGTATTAAGAAGAAGCACCGATCAAATCCTAAAAAAACAGCTGCAGAAGAACATTTTCGCCATTAATCATTCAGTGGCCAGAAAACTTGCAATAAACTACTATTACAACAACAACCATATTACAGCCATTATACAGATTGACCTATGTTAGTCAGCATTCCCAGTTAAGAACTGGAGGATTTTGTTGGAGAAAAGTTTTACTGACTGCATTTCCTGGCAGATGGCAATACAATTACTATTTCTGGAAACAAAAACACGTATTGGCAAATGGCTGTAATGATTATCACAACTGTTAACTTATGATTTGATTTTATATTGCTCATTTTCAACGGTTTACGCTTTTAGGCCATCTCCCTGGAAACTTTGCAAATCACTGAGTCAGCTTTCACAAGCTAGATACCTTGCCTTCTCTAGCATCACCAAACAGTCTCAAAGCAGTGAAGGTTGCAGCTAACAGTTACCAAATATGACTAATCAATAGGGCCCACAGCTTTCCGCGGCAAATTTTGCTAAATTCCGCGGCGCCGTTTGCCAAATTCCGCGGCTCACCGTGGCAAATTCTTGGAATTCCGCGGCTCACCGCGGCCGCCCATTTTAGAGTACATTGTGCCGACTTTGGCCCAGTTATATAT
>Ga0209363_1000183_pt1 | contig 21041 bp, 18 predicted proteins | sample WorMetexBAHAMAS3_FD_187385 | JGI IMG/M metagenome (GOLD analysis project Ga0209363, IMG submission 187385) | Marine gutless worms symbiont microbial communities from Max Planck institute for Marine Microbiology, Germany - Inanidrilus exumae... | ecosystem: Host-associated > Annelida > Digestive... | reverse complement strand
ACACAGATATGTTATTTACAACCGTTTCTAGGTGAACCTAAGTCAGCCAGTTGTTCTCACCTTCTCCACTCATTCTGTGAAATCAAGCAAAGCAAGACTGTCATCAGCAAAGACCAAAATTTCGCACAATTTTTTAACATCATTCCATCGTGTTTCTCAAACATCCCTTCTGTCTAATTCTCTCTACCTACATCACTGTACAGCTTTTACGATACGATACGATACGATATGATACAGTAGATTTACGTGCACTCAAAAGCTGACGAAATGGCCAGCTTAATCTAGCACACGGCCCAGAAACGAAAAATAATGAAAAATCAAAATCAAAAACCGAGTAGCTCAGAAGAAACGGTGCAGGCAAAACTAGCATTGCCTTTACCTACACTACTCATTTAATTACGTTGGCCGAGTCTAGCAGTAAGCGTAATGCATCCGTCTGGCGTTCGTCCGTCTGTCCCATCTTTTTCTCTAACGATAATAGGCATGCAGTCTTTTTTCCTAACATTAGTAGGGCGCACAGTGCACACTCAACGTGACTCACCAGGAAACAGCACGTGACGTGGCCAGCGTACATTTCCGACTGAAATATTGAGAGTAAGAGAACGGACATATTTGTTCATTACTGCATAAGTTATTTAAGCTACAGTACCAAGAGTATCCAATGTAAAAATTCAAATAAATTACCAGCGAGAAAACTGAATTGCAAATGCTATCTATCAACAAAAAATAAACGCAAATTCAGAATATAATGGCACAACATCTTTTACAGGCAAATGAAAAGACACGTAATTGAACAGATGACAGTGAGCAGATGAAACAAAGGAGTCATACTCGCTGCTGAGCAAGCTGGAGTTTCAACGTTCTTGGGTCGGTGCTGAGAGGCTCTGGTTGAGATAACTTCTTCTCACATTCCACACAATCACTCTTCAGCTTCTCCACCTCCGTCAATAACTGCAACAATCAGCATTACAAAATACCTTTAATTACTTTCTCCACTTACTACAGTCAATATTACCCTCCTTGGTTAGTTGTGGTGCTGAGAAGTAATCCCAGAATTATGATACAGGTACAGGACGCTCAGAAATGTTCAGTGTAAGTAATCCCTTTACGGCACATCAGCACATTACAGGCCATTTAGTGCCATGAAAGCTGGATAAAAACTAGAAAACATAGGCAGTCATATCGACATGCAGATCCAGGCCGGCAACGGCCACAGGTAGCACAGCAGCGTATAGGGATCCGGAATACCAGCCAAGGACAAGCTACAGTGCGACCGTGACGGTTTTCATAACCATGTGACCTTGACCTTTGACCGTTTGACCTCTAGATCAATGCATGCCAAGCGACTGCCATGGACTATATGTCTACCGACTTTGGTGCTGATAGCTCAAGCTGTTTTCCTTTTAGACACGACTGAATGCCCTACCCATGCCGGCAACTATGCTGGCATGGGTAATGAATAACTGCAATGCAATAACTTCATATTATTTGAGCCGCTGAGAGTTAATGTGGTTTATCTGCCATTGAATATCATTGCATATAGACTACTAATTCTCAGCGGCTCATTTAGCAATCTTCTATAACTACTACCGTGCTGAAATGCGTTTCAGAACCTCAAGTGATTTGTGTCGCTGGAGCCTGACGCGGTCCAGTTCTACTTTGACTCTCTCTTCAAACGAGCTGACGACCTGGTTATCATGAGCAACCATGTCCTTCAGTTTGCTGGATGCCTCCGTACCTACAAGCTCACTCAGGCGGCCGCCATCTTGATTCTGAGCAGAAACGGCATCGGCACATTGCGAAAGTCGCTCAGATATCTCCTGTTATCACACACACACACACACACACACACACACACACACACACATTCATACATGCACACACACATGCACAGATTCAAACTGCACCTTTAAACACATCAATTTTCTGATCAATCAACACATGAAATGGAAACAAGGTTAATATCCTCTTCTTACTTTCAGTTTAGCTGACCTACACTCCTACAGTGCTCTAAACGTCTCTCCCTAGGGAAACAATATATACCATTGTAGTGCCTTTCTTGTTTCAAAGTAACAACAGTCTTTGTGGACATGTCACAACCAAGTATGCAGCACTTATGCCAATTTTCACCAGACAGTTCTTCATCCACAATCTTTTCACATGTGTATTCTAAGCATCATAGTACAAATAGCAGTGGCTGGTTGCATGGCAAAGCGGTAGAACCTCGGTCTTTGGCCGGCAAGCTTTCCCTGTCCTGCGCTCAACCTGTAGCTGACAATTGACCACTTATGTGGGTAAACCATCCACTATAGGTCAACCAACCAGGCCAACTCAGCCTTTCATGCCTTAAGGATCGATAAATAAGTAGTAAGCTGCATTTGGGTGTCTGCTACCTCAGTTAGAGGTTGCACCATCTGATGAACGCTTATAAAGGAAAGGCAGGCATGGTGTAATTTGCAGGTAAAACCGTGTAATCCATGTCTGAGCGCTTTGAGACTATGCATAGTATAAATGGCGCTATATAAATACTCTTTCTTTCCTTTCCTTTAAAAGGATCTTTAAGTAAACATTCTTACCATCATGATTAATCATCATCAAGTTACTGGAGCTCAAGTTAAACTCACATATGGAAGACAATGGTGCGAATTTCTGCAGCTTCAGAAGTGCATCATCAACAACATGAACTTAAGTACCTTCAATTACCTCAATGTTAAGTTCATACAATCTTAAGGGGAAAGTAGATGATCAATAAAATCAGCCGATACTGTCAGCCAAAGAAAAATCTACCTACAACAGCTGGTCGATTTTTCTATGACACAAGATCCATTTTCTCTGCTGATTTTTGTGTGTGCAAGTTTGTACAAAATCACTACTTTATTTTCTTTATGTCTTTAACCGCTCTATTTCAGTAGTTCATTTCAGCACTATTACAAACCACATTTTCTTCATAAAGTTCAATAAATTTCATCATTTTCTTCTCTCCAGTCCAACCCCATCTTGCGAACACATTAAGTTTTTAATAGAAGCCACCGATTTTAAAGCTGGATTTCCATCAATAAACTGGCTCATTTTCAAACACGTTTGGCCGATATATTCTGTTGGCAGACTTATGTTGGCGAACTTTTCTATGATACACGAACAATATTTGTTGTCCGATGATGTCGGCCGACAATATCAGCTAATTTATTTTTGTCAATCATCCATCACTGGCTTTAGCTACATTAAATTCATGTTGCACACACATCAATGTAAACTGATGTGAATATCAGGCAATAAAACTTTGCAATGAAATACCTACGGTTTGCATGTCAATTCCTCATGACAGGCTCAAATAAATGTTTACAAGATTACCATGTTAAAACTGAAGTAGGTAAATGCAATCATAGCAAGGTTGTATCACAGCCACATGATGCTTCTACTCCACTAACGTAGAGTATATTTCATGACAAATGGTACATTGGGTCACTTTTATCTTTTGCTAAAACCAAAGTCTAAAACCTTAGTCTAAAACTAAAGCTTAATCTGAATGGCTAAAACCTGGTTTTAGACCGAGTTCAAATTAAGCGAAAAATAATGTGATTTTGTATGAGACTAAAGTCTTAACTCTGAGAGATTAGTGATAATTGCCTATCTAAATACATTAGGACGGTTTGGTTTAAGACTGGATTGTTCAGATTAAGTTTGGTTTAAAACCAAACTGTGGTATTAAACTTTGGTTTAACCGGTAAAGTTTGGTTTTAGACTTTGGTCCGACCAAAGTTTAGCGTCACTTCACGTTTTGCATTAATTAGGTCTTAAAGCGGACTTTTGGTCTTAGACTAAGGTTGAGACTTGGGTTTTAGCGAAAGATAAAGTGACCCATTGACCATTAATGTGAGAACTGCTACATATGGCACAGCAAACAGGACCCACCAGTGCTTTGTGTTATTTAATAAGACAACTGCACAGAAAAGGGATGAAAGACGAGTGATACCTGTAGGTGCAGCTCAGCCTCCGGACCAGGCTGAATGTCTCCTTGAAGCAGCTCAGTCTCCAGCTGTTGGACACAGCTGACGATGGTCTCATGACTGACATAGAAGCGGTTCAGTATTGCAGGAAGCTCCTTCATTTTACTGAGTCGCTGGTCACTCTGGCTGCGTAGTGCCTTGTAGCGGTCAGTGATAGTCTGAAGTTCAGAGTCAAGTCGAGTCTCATCAGCGATGGCCAGCTGCCGTAGTTCACTACCGAGCCTCTTAACTTCTGACAGATCAGCCTCATGCTTGACTATGGATTCATTCAGTGCCTGAACAGTGCACGATAACATCAACAACTTAGTACGCAACTGAACATAAGCAAATGATTTTCTCCATATTCACTTCACTTAGCCATCACCTGTGTCCGTTTTGAAGACTGTCATATTAACCAGAACTCAAGAGAACTTGAAGTAAACTAGAGAACCAACATGTTTGACAATAAACAGTTCTACTTTAGTGAGCCAAGCCTCAGCCGCTTCACTGCCAAACCCACTGCGGTACTACTTTCAGTTTCTATGTAATCAGCATAGTTTTCATGAGTTAAGTCAATCCACTAAAAGATCTCCTAACAGGATGGTCAAAGAAGGACTTTTCACTGTCGTCCAACCAACAGTTTCAAAGCACGGAATGTGCAGTTTCATTACTACACCTCTAGAGGATAACACTACATCTAACAGTGCTAGCAGAGGTATGGCGTGTACAATTTTGTACAAATCGTGCAAGGGACATGCCCCTGTGGGGCATTTATACCCCTGTAAAATTTCCGGTTTGGGGGATCCCATAAACCAACTCCTGCACCGATTGGGGACAAAATATGACATGGAGGAGTCGACTTTTGGAGCAAAAACCTCCAAATCACCTGAGTAATTAATCTAAATACTGGCATATGTGCTGTGCACATCCTGCTAGTAAACACTGCAGAGGTTTACTCTGTGGAAATCTTTAGCATACTGGCATGTAATAGTGGGGAAATGGGTCTTTCAAACTGAAATCAGAGTGGAGTTTGTCACAAATGTACAACCTTTTCAATGTTTACAGAATTATGGTCCAATGAGCATACAACAACAATTACTAAGAAAGATGTCAACTAGAGCAGCAGCAGCAACATCTATATCAACAACAACATCAACAACTACTAGCCTGCTGTTGAGCTGTTTGCTGTTGAACAGTGTCGACATCAGCACTAATGACATCTGTCATAATGACACTATGTTCAGTTGCATCCAGCCATGATAAGAATGCATCCAGTTTTGTTCGGTAACTGCTCACAGAGGCTTCTATTCTATCCAGCTCAGTCCGATGACGTACGCACACATCATTCGCGGCATCGTATCGAGCCATGCACTCATCCACTGCAGTCTGAAGGTCACGTTGCTGGGTTGGGTCAAGGTCGAGTGATACAAGGTCGTGACCCAGTGTCCTCAGCGTGGCCACGTTATTCTGACGATCGGCCAACATGTGCTCCAACAGCTAGCAGAACATGGTTTATGTACAGTTACTTTCAATGCATAACAGTAACAACATTATCTTTATTATTAAGCCACACCACAGCATTTGCTAGCAATAGCAACCTATTGCTAGTCCCAGAGTAGCATGGTCAGTATGTGTGTCTGTCTGTCTGTCTGTTGGTCATGTTCATCAGCCCTGCAAAAGCAGCTGAACCGATTTAGATGCCCTTTGGTGGTCTGCATCAGGTGTACCCAAGGACCCGCGAGGGGAAGAAGCAAATTTTGGGGGGCTTTTCACCCTGTCGTTTTGGGTCTGACTCATGTGAACCCAAGGAAACATGTATTATATGGTGGTCAAGGTTGAACGAATCCATTCGCTGCCAGGAGGGGTGACAAGTTGATGATTTTGGCACACGGGTGAATTGTGCAAAAACGGGTGAACTGATCAAGATGCCACTTGAGGGGCTGCACTCATGTGGGTCTAACGAATCATGTATTAGATGGAGTCAAGATAGGACGATTCCATTCACTGATGTGAGGGGTGACAAGATGGCAATGCGGCCTTTCGTCAAAATTCTATGACAAGTTTTTAATATTATTATTATTATTTATGCCCTAGGGTGCAGAATTCCGAAACAGCTTATTATTATTATTACTGTTATCCACTGACTCCTGGAGGAAGTGACACTGTGCATCACTCGCTTTACATTGGCTCATCAATACCAATAGCAAAAGCCAAAAAGGATTATATCTGTCGAAAGAAGGAAAAAAACATGAATTTATGCTGACTAGTTCACATAACAAGTACATTTGTAGCAAAAACTGCATCTGAGGAGTAATAAAGCAAGTTGATTATGCACTTACGTACCTCTTGTATCTGCTGCTGTGGCCTGAGTGCCTTGTGATCAATGCTGAAAGGTTTCTGCTTGGACTGTCTGGTCTCAACATCATCCAGCCAGTCTTTGAATGATTCCAGACCTTCACGAATCTTACCACATCTCAACAAGGCACCGTCCAACTGACATTCCCTCTCAGTCAGCTGCCGAAACATACATCACAAACACCCACGTATGCACAATGGTTTTAAGGCCTATGCATATAGCGAGTCTAAAGACGAAAATGTGTGGCCACAATGGCCAACATGCTATGGGTCCTCCCAGTAGGTTGCATCTGAGCTTTGGATGGTGTCGTGTCCTCAGTCTTTGACCTTTGACAAAAAACCGCCTTGTCAGTTATACGTGTCACGGGAAACAGTTCTACCAAATTTGCACTTTCGGCAATTTTTTGTTCATGAACCAGGGGCACAAACGAGACAGAAATGGACGGATATCAGACAGAAGAGATGCAAATCGACTGAGAAAAAGGTTCCAAAACGTGTGTCCATATGTGTGAGACTGTGTACGAGGTACTGGCATCAGAGAGCCAGTGTAAAGGATGCGGCTGCAACAGCTACATTCCTTCCCTCAGTAGTAAGGTAGTGGATATGAAAGATTCAGCTCCAGCAGGTGATTGTCAGTGCTTGTAGTAGTCAGTACTCTGACGACTCAGCTCAACCCGAAGAAACTCTGTATAAGACGGCGGCTCTCTAATACCAGTACCTGTAAAAAACTAGAAGATGGACTTCGACGCCCGAGCGTCGACGTGGAAGCCTTTGTCACCTCGACAGCCTGCTGTGACCTTGACCTTAAAATCTAACCAGGTCACCCGTAGGGGCTAGTGGTTATTCTCTGTATAAGTTTCATCCGGACTGCTCAAGTAATTCATGAGATATCATGGTGTAGCTATTTATAACTGTAAATTTCCATGTGTGGTTATGGAAAATAGTCAATAAATCATGATAAATTACTTTAATTTTTCCAGAAAATAGCAAATATATACTTATAAATTGAAAGCGGCCACATGGTAAACGGCCACATGGACCTGCACCAACAAGATATGTTCGGACGAACAAACAGACAAACAAATGCGGCGCATGAACATCCCTAAAACATAACGCCTTCACCAACAGTGTCAGGTGATGAAAGCATAAAAACTGAGTGCATGTCTGCGCTGTGCCTGCACGCATTACCTGCTGGTTAATGTCAGCTAGCAATCTGCTGACACCGTCGACCGTCAACTCAATGTCGCTAGTGTCGACGCCGACAGGACTCATGTCAATCAAACTGCGGCCTTCACCAAAAACGGCACTGACGTCAGTCTGCAGCTGCTGTAGCTCGGTGCCTGCCTGCAACTCCTGAATGTACAACGCACATACTGCTCACAAAAACAACTAGAAAGTTCCTGCAATTACAAATATATTAACCTTCACTTTCAGCATTCTTTCAATGTCAGGCAGCAGAAATATCGTTCAGCATGTAAAAAAGCTCAAAATGAAACTCCAGGAAGCCACACAACTGATCTGTCCAAACTTGGCAAATGGCTGAAAAAAGAGATAAACAAAAACTGAAGTTGATAGAGACGATACAAATGCAGGAACATAATACTGCTGCAGCATAATTCCCAAAGATTAAACAAGACTTAAAATGGCTCCAACTTTGTTATTTAATCGCCAACAAACGTCAAGAAAATGGCACAAAAAAACAAGCTCTAACACCTTGATCAGTTGTAGATCAGCCTTTATAGCACTGACATCAGCTGAGAGAGGCTTCAAGGCATGTTCGCAGACGTTTTCCTTGAACGCCGTCAGTTTAACAGACACTGCATCGGCCCTCGAATGGAACAAATTAAGTGAACTAAGGACAGATTTTATCTCATACTGTCGACTCAATACTTGCTCGTGCAATCTTTCCGTTTCCTCCAGCAACTCGGATATCTTTGAACAAACACAAGCACCGCACAGTATCACCAACTGTCCAACTGTATTGCTTATAAATGCCACAATATTCTATGATAATAAACAATACAACTGCACTATATCAGAGTCTGTTCCAAAGCTAATGGAAATAGCCAACTGCGTCCTCTGCAAAAAAACCAAAACAAAAATAAACGAATAAATAACAGATTCAGAGAATGAGTCAAAGAATATATGACAATATAACCACTACCAGGAGTCTATGGTGCACATGCATGCCACCTTGCAGTTTAACAGGAATGCAAGTGAAGCCACTGACAAGTAGCATACCTGTTGTCTGACGGCCTCTGAGTCGGCCAGTAGGACTTCCCGCTCGCACAGTAACTGTACGTCTTCAATACTGGCGTTTATCTTGTCAAACTTTGACAACAAATTCTACAGACATAGGTTCAACACACACACACACACTTGTAGACAGAGAGAAGTACTGCAGACCAATAATATAATACTAGTCTACATATAAATTCATTTACATTATTATCACCATTTTTACCTCCTCCAAGGAGGATATATGTTTTATCATTAGTTTGCTGGATGGTTAATCTATCAGCAGAATTAGCCAAAATACTGTTAATGAAATTTTTGGAAACTGTAGACCTTCAATGAGAAATGATGAATTAAATTTTGTGGTAGTCATCTGAAACCAGCTATAGTGGAAAACAAGAAATTATTATGCATTGCAAGTTATGCCTAGCAGTAGGAAAGATGTAACGGGAAATCCCAATATGGAATAACTGCTAACACCAGCTTGGGAAAACCAACTTTGAGAAAACTGCATAGCCTGATCAGCCTTGTCAGAGGTCTGTATATATTGGGTGGTAAGTAAGTCAGTAAGTAAGTAAGTAAGTAAGTAAGCGGTAGTACTTATAATCTTGACACTGTTACAATATCAATGCAAACAACATTAGGTTTTGTTAATGTATCCACTTGCATCAACCTCAGCTCTACCAGCTAAACTTGTTATCCACAGAAAAACTAAGCAAGTCACACAGACCTGAACGTAGCTTAACTGATCGTGCAAAGCCGGCAAATTGCGAGGCATTCTACCGAGCTGATTGTGTTCTGCTTCCAGACTGCCAAGCTCGACTTTTATTGCTTCAATGCGCCGCTGAATCACAACAAAATATTATTTTACCTCACTCACACAAACAGCTATCAAATGTCATGCTAATGTGATGTCTCCTAGTTATCTAGTTCAAACATGACGCGTCGACTCAGACCAGTCAGCAAATCTACTGTGATGATTATGGTATGACAAGTACCATCATACGAAATTTCACCCAAACGTTTTCAATTCACACATATGCAATAGTGTGCCAAAAATACACGCATAACCTGACTATTAACGGTTTTTGTTTTTGATAATTAATTAACCTGCATATAAGCTACAGTGGAGTTAGCAGTGGTAACCAACAAGTCCGTCTATTATCAACTGTATCGCCGGTGTGTACGTAGTAAGGACTGTCATAAAGAAAGACTCACTTTGAGACTGTCTCGTTTGTGAATCGATTCAGTCGTCACAGAAATCAAGCTTGTGACATTGGCGACAACGTTATGATAACGCTGCATCAGTGTTTCATAGCGACAGGTTTCAGCAGCAGCAGCAGTAGTGTCAGCAGTGTCAGCGCTGTCAGCAGACGTCAGTTGCTCTGTTTCACGTAGCAGCTCCTCAGCATGTCTAAACACTGGCTGCATGGCTTCAAGCTGTTCTTGTAATGACTAAACATGCACACACAAGCACACAGCCATAATATGTATCACAGTGCTTCTGACTCAAATAATGGCAGTGCAACAGAAAACAAATTAGCCAACGTACGGGACTGACGGTTGACTCTTCGCAACTGACGTTTCTGCCAACTTCAAAGTCATGTGACACAGAAACTAGGACAAATATAAAAAATCTGGCCTGGTCAAATTTAGATATTGTGCCATAGTTTATGAATCCGTGGTCAGTTGCCAGCTCCCATTGTAAATGGCAGAGAAGACAGCTTTTGAAAATGGCAGGATTTCCACCTTTGAAGGGCTTGTGAACTTGACCTTGAACATAGATCGGGTCATACTGCATACCGTCGTGCATCACTCATCGACCTCTACCTACATGCCAAATTTCATTGAAATCGAAGAAACGTTTTGTAGACAGACGTACATATGTATGTACGTAAGGACAGACAGATGGACGGACGGATATTTGAAAGCCATTTTATTAGGTCGACTCTGTCAAAGAGTTGACCTAAAAATCTGCAATATGTAATGTGTGAAATTCTGACATGAGATATGATTTGTGAAACAAGTGAAAAAAACGACAAATTAAATTTAACATTAATGTAAATGACATATAATTCTGTTTCACTGGACTGAAATTTTAAAGAATTAATTGATTAACTGTACTTTAAAATTTCTGTTCAATTAAGTTATGTCTTACAATTATAACTATATGTCTTACGTTTATATATCTCATTACTTACTTATTTCATTCGAGTAACTCGTCTGTTTCTGGTCATACTCTAAAAATGGCAGCCATCAAAAACATTACACCTCAATAAAGTTATGTTAATTAAACACTTCACTATAACAGAATGCTGATTATAGAAATTTCATTTCTATAATCAGCATTCAGTTATAGTGAATGACTACTCTGTGACGTCACTGACATATCAACTGATGCACAAACATATGGCTCAATGTGCATTAGCCATTTTTGAATTACTAGCCAATTTTTAATAAATCAATGAACTAAATTTTTTAATCGTTACCAGCCCTTTCCTCGAGCTAAGCTGCTGTGATTTTACGTGAGAATTGTGGATGCTACTGTCAGCCACTTCCAGCAAGTCAGCAAGATGCACGCACACGAATGCGCTGAAGCCGCTGCGACTCTGTGACTGCCGCTGACCGAGAAATTTCCGACAAACTCGTTTCACTGAGACCGACGACAGCATCGATGTCTTCCAGTGCGTCAGTCAGCTTGTCAAATGTCTGACGCCAATGCTCTAGATCTTCTATCATCTTCTTCACACCTACATACACACACTGTTTACATCAACGTCACGGTAAATGTAATGCACGATGTACTGCACCACTGCCAAAGCCTCTAATGGCATGGTATTGTAAGGTTTAACGTCCCACTCCACACATTATAGGTCATTTCGGAGACAATTTTACAGGTCAGTTGACCCAACCAACAGTGTAATAACAGTCTTCCAGGTCAAGGGCCAATCCCACAGGCTCAGCACACTAAAGGGTAAAGAAAAGGATGTAATCAAACATTTTTTATACATATAGCACCATGTACATCGAAGACACAGAGGCGCTCGGAAGACAGCTAAGCCAAGCAAGATCAAACCCTGATCCAGTCAACAGTGTACGAACTGCTCGTTATATAGGTGTGCAGAGCCTCTAATTAAATCTCCTGAAGCCAAAAGGTGTCAAAGGGAAGAAATACAGGTGAGTTACCAACCCAGGTTCATGTCACATGTGGCCGTTAAAACGATGTACAAATGTAGTGAGCGTGCGTGGCAGTGTGTACATATGTGTCTGTCCGCTGCTACTTCATGACATTGTTGACAGGACATCCACTGCATACCACTGCATCATAAATGACTAAGGCCCACAGTTTTCCGTGGGCCGCAGAATTTCAACCTGAATTTACCCATTGCCGCAAAATTTCCCCATTTCCTTGGAATTTAGCAGAATTTGATTAATTTGACAGCTAATGTGATGACATAGTGCAGTGTAAATAAATTCAGTGTGAATAAATGCTTGTGGTCGTACACATTCGATTCTGCTTTTATATCGTAGGCCTACAGTCTGGGTATGATATATGTCATTCTAAAAACAAAAGCCTGTGAGGTAATGCATCTCAACATCTCAAACCATTTCGCTGTGCCACTGTAATTATATCGTCTGTTCCTAGTTTTTTTCTACCTCATTACAAATGAAATAATCTGTTACGTTAACACCACACGTCACTCTCATCTCAGCCCGAGGTGAAAACCAAACAAAAGTTTAAAACTTACAGTTTATGCAAAATATATACTCAGAGTAACGCTGTAGGTTAACTTGTTGTTCAAAGAGATACGTACGCAGACTGAGTGCCATGAATCGGTCTTCAATGCTGCTCATCTGCTGCTCCACACCACTGCGGTCCGTGTCGGCAAGCTCCAGCAGTTGACATCCGGTGCTAGTGACATCATCAACATTGTGTCGCTGTCGCTCAATATCGGCGGCCAATGACTGAGCGTTATTCAGCTGCTGTGTCACGTCAACGGCCGACTGAACTGCACCGCTCGGCTGGCTGCAGCGATCCTCTGCCAAGTCAATCCATGCCGCAAGACTCGTCAAGCCATGGTGGAAAGAGTCGGACACTGGAAGCACTTGTTTGAGACGCGTGGAGACGTCACTGGCTGACTGGCGGAGAGATGCCCAGCGTCTGTCGACTGAGTCTACCAGTTCAATAGTCGTGGTGACATCGTCAGACACAAGCTGAGCCTGGTCCAGCAGCTCACGACCACGGACAAGCACACAACTCAGTCTCTCAGCTTCCACCAGCATGTCATGCTGTAACGCCTGCAAACGGACAAATGCCACAGAGATGCGTAGTCCAGAGCACTGGTAAGTAAGTAAAGTAAAGTATACGTCAATGTGTATAGCGCATCGTCGTAACTACCTCTAATGCGCTCAGACATGGATCACACAGTTTTATCTGCAAATTGCAACATGCCTGCCTTTACTCCCCAGCCGCAGAGCATCACCGCCCTTTGGCTGGTACCAATTTTACCGTCCCACGGAGGGTAGAAGGCTGAGTCGACCTAAGGTCAGTAAGAGGTGATAAGTGTTTATATGGCAGGTAAAACTGTGCGATCCCTTTAACACATGCCATCTTGAGTGCTTTAGAGAAGGGTTTCTTAATTAAGCGTCCTATACAAATCTACAACTTTACCTTTTTACCTTGCTGATGGCAACCAACACATTCTGATTAGGGAGAAGATACTAGAAACATCCTCACTGGCATTACACACACTTTCTCCATACAATGAATAATAATAATACTAATAATAACAATAATAATAATAACAAGGTGTCGCCCTAACGGCACATAAAACTACTGGCCCGCCGTCGCATGCTGCCCCCTGGTGAGTTACGTTGAATATGCGCCGCTGTGGAGACGACGACAGATGACAGACGACGACGACAGACGACGACAGACGCCAGAGAGCAAAACAATACTGGCCCCCTACACTATATATATATGCGGGCCAGTAATAATGTTGTAATTTCGACTTTGTCATCATCATCATTTGGCAACGATCCAATCAATCAATGAATCAACTTATTGTTCAATCAAATGATGCTCATTCAACAACTATGAACAATCTCTGCTTCACACACGTGCTTAATAGAACTCTTTACCTCATGTGTGTTCGACTGCTGGCCAAGACGTTCAAAGTCACATGACAACTGCTGTAGACCAATCACGGCGGCTTCCTTCAAAGTCAACCAATCAGCAACTTCTTCAAATGAAGAACGCCACTGGCTGCTGTTTTTGGCTGCTGACTGCAGTGCCAACTGTCGCTCGCCTGAGCAATTACATGTAAACAATTGTTAGTGTTTGATCAGTGACTATGACAAGCTTTACAGAATACATGCACTGTGCCATATGCATATAACGAATCAAGCTGACAAAATTTCTATAAAGCATCACTGCAGAATTCATTGCAACAAAAAGCTCAGATATCGCTGAGGGACCACACAGCATTATGCCACATGACACTGAACATATCCCCTTGACTTGTGACGGACAGACAGATGGATGGACAGACAGACACAGTGCTACAGCATATGCCGTGCTAGCACAGCATCGTGAAGTAAAAATCATAAAGAGGTGATAATACTCAGCAGTACTGACTTTCAGGTAATGTGATGGTGGGTAATGACTCCTTGCTAGTTTTATTTTATATAATTCATTTGTGTCACTTTGCCTTCATGATATGTATAAACAGTAGTTTTGTTGACATTTATGCATACAGCAGCGACTGTGATTATGAAGCAGCATGACGGATGACAACGTACAAACACCAACCCAAGTTTTCTCCACAGCTGCTGTCAATGGGGGATGCAATGGCATAACGACGTCTTTATCACTTGTAACTATAATAAAGGGACACCAACACGTTAACTAGACGACCGTGGTATTGGTATTGTAGGGTTTAACGTCCCACTCGATACATTATAGGTCATTTTGGAGACGATTTTACAGGTCAGATGACCCAACCAACAGTGTAATAGCACTGAATGATGATAGTCTTCCAAATAAAGGGCCGATCTCACAGGCTCAGCACACTAAAAGGTAAAGAAAAGGATGTAATGAAAAATTTTTCAACATATAGCACCAAGTACACCTAAGACACAGAGGCGCTCAAAAGACAGCTAAGCCAAGCAAGATCAAACAAAACCCGATGGACATACCGAGCTCAGAGTCAATGTGCTGAAGTGACGACTGAAGATGATGAACTTTCTGTTTAACACCGGCCTTTGTCGGAGAGCCCTTCACAACACTTAGCACAGACTGGGACTGTCCCAACAGCTCGTCGACTCTATGGCGTGCATCGGCAGCACTTGCTTTAAACTCCTAGACAAACAAACAGACATAGCAAAGTGTCAGTTTTATTTTAACTATCATGGAAGCTGGACACAAAAGAGTTGCTTCTCTAAAAGCATTCAAAAACAAACAAACTTCTTCATGTAATCAGGTATGATGAGGTAACACATTTTATCAAGTGTCGAAAAGTGTCGACTGATATTAGAAATGAGAACAGAGACATTCAAGTTCTGTAAATGCAAGATATAGTTTTAAAGATTGTAGCAAATATTGTTACAATGATATTTAAAACAAGATATCACCCTAACGGGATGTAACACTACTGGCCCGCATGGAGTGTCGGCCGCCCGACTGTCCAAGAACCCGGCGGCCGGACTGCCTGCCCACCTGCCGGCAGTGTTACAAACGACGACAGATGAGAGACGACAGAAGACGACAACAGACGGCAAACGACGACAGATGCCAGCGAGTAAAACAATAATGGCCTATTAGGATGGACGTACGGACGGACATTTGTGACCCACTTTATTAGGTCGACTCGACCTAATAAATCTGTGACAAGCATGTAGTATTTGACTACAGGAACTGTTTTAGCAGGCAAGTCGGAACACAAACACATGCGCGCACACACACGCTCACGCCCCACACACAATGGCTTAACGACCATTCTAGGTGATTAGGGGTTAGCCGGGCACTCTGTAACTTTTCTTCTCTACTAATTCAAGACGTGTGCCTTGTATTATTACAAATCAACTTTTCACACTCTGTTTAATATCACGTACACAAGACCTCCTAGACACATCCTCAACTGACTTCTGTCTACTTAGCGTTATACAGGATTTAAGCTAATGAAAACACACAGATGCAAACCCTGACAATGATGCTCTGTTCTGTGAACCAAGATGACTGGAAGCCAACAGCAGCAGGCAGTTCCAGAAGCTGGTCATTGAGTGATGCAACGGTTGCCGACACCGTTGCTAGGTCGCTGTCAAACCTCTCCGTGGTGTCGACGAGCGACGACAGCGACGACTCCAGCTCACACAGTGTCGACTGAAGTCTGTCAGCGGTGTCGCGTACCTCCGACATCTGCCTCGTGACATGCTCCGTGACAGTGTCATCCAGCTGTCTGTCACTGCCGATGCTCTGTCCCAACTGGATGAAATCGGCCTGCATCTGACGACTGCTTGAAAACTCTTCCTTTAGCAACTGAAAAAACACATACGTACATAGCATACTTTCATTTATAACTGAGGCCAAAAATGCATGAATCTGAGGTGTGGGCAGTTGCTAAATGGCATAGGTGAAGGTAACACTAACACTACAGAGTAAAGATATAAGTTTTAAGGCATAAATTAAAGGGATTGAAAGTTTGGAGAGATCTGATGAAAAATGACAAGTCAATCCATAATAAACAAAGGTGATGAATAGCTGCCAAACTTGGACATTGTTAAAGGTAAAGCCAGCAAACTCTGGTCACTGAACGAAGCTGACCATATTCGCTAGTACTGCTAAAGCAAATGCAGATAGGTGGGCTGTTTGATTACGATACTACATCATCCACTGTAACAAATCTTGTCATCTGACCTACCTATCTGTTCAGCAACAATATGTGAAATGGCAGCATATAGCAGTGACTGACCCTTGTCTGCATCAGCTGGTTGCTAAGCACTGGCAACTGGCAACCAACAGGCACCAGCAATGAAACCATCTTCTCCTTCTGCATCAGCCATGACATGATCCTCTCATAGCCGGTGTTGAACTCCAGTAGATCTTTCCTCGCCGTCCAGCCTGACTTGCTACTACTCAGCCGCATCTTCAGTCCCAACAGACACTCATCTGGCACAACACAACATCGAGACACATCACAACAGACCAAGGCACCACGAAACTCTTCTGGTTAATGACAGCAACAGATCCCAACCACACTGCTATGGATCGGCATCATGAATGTACTGCCAGTTTCTTCAGTTTGGGATCTTGGCATGTGTCATGATTCTGTGACGCATGCCATGGCCACCAAATGGAGTGTTCATTTGTGTCTTCCACAACACATCAGACAAGTGCAAGTAGTCAACAACAGCAACAGCTGCAGCCGTTCACCGACTGTTTTTAGCTTGACTCTATGGTCTAACAAAGATCTCTGATTCTGTACAACCAATCAAGTACGTCACACTTGTGTGACAGACGTTATTGTAGCGATGCTTCAGCAAAGATCCCAACGTACAATGTCAACTACTCTATGTTGCCCTCTCTCCTCAGTCAGCTTACAGCTCTGTAGTCCATCAGAGAATGCAATTCAGTTCAATTGACACAAAAAACTTCAACCTGATTTGAGTTCATGAGCTGCTATCTCACATCTACTTCAGTAACAGGTGGCGCGGTGGCGCAACGGGTAGAGCATTGGACTTGCGATCAACAGGTCATGGGTTCAAATCCTACTCCGGGCAAAACTGTGTAACAATCTTGGGCAAGTTGTTCACGCCTATGTGCCTCTGTCACCAAGCAGTATAACTTGATACCAGCCAAGGGGCAGTGATGCTCTGCAGCTGGGAAGGTAACCACAGGCCTGGCGGGAAGTAATGGCAGCCTACCGTCGGGTGGACGACTTATAGTCACCTGCGGGCTGACTGCCTGTACAGCGGGATCAGCTCCGGGCCCAATGCTCGGCAACGAGTATGGGAAGCCTTTTTACTTCAGTAACAATGTCAAGTGGTGGCATGTCTTGGGCATCAAAAGTGATCTGCAAGTGGTTGATTTTTCTCATAAAGTGGCTGACGAAATTTTAATAAAAAACAGCAAATAATACAGTCACAAAAGCAGAGAAAAACTACCCAGCTGCTGTAGCTGCTGTCTCATCTCATTGTAGCCAACAGCTTCTTCATGAGTCCGCATCAGCTGCAAAGTTTTCATTTTCAAAGACGTTATCTCACCTTCCTTCTTCAGTAACTCTTCATACATTGCCATCTAAACAAAAACACAACTAAATCTGGTAGATTGAACTTTTAAAAACATGCAAATTAAATTTTAAAAACGCATTTACAGGATAAATAACTGCTGTTTAGATGTATGCCGGACTGCCTTCGTGAACTACTGCCCGGACCATTTCTTCTTAGCTACTCAGATTTTGTTTTAGTTTTTTCCTTATTTTTTCGTTTATGTGCCATGCGCTAGACTAATCTGGCCATCTCGTCAGCTTTTGAGCACACATGAATATACTGTATCGTATCGTATCGTATCATACTTTAATAGCAATAATTAGCAACTCAAACAAAAAAATTAAAACAGGTTAAATTACCCACCATCACATTGCCCAAATGTGTTGCTTTATGGATTCTCACATACACACAGTTAATCACACATAAAAACAACAGAAGAATTTCCGTACTCGTTGAGTTTCATCCTCGTTCTGACCATGTTCATTGAGCTGTTGCTCCGTGCAATGCAACCACAGAAGTATTCGCTCAAAATCCTCGTTGAATGACGTGACTCCAAGCATCATAAACTGCAGCTCCCTCTGGTGATCAGACAGTGATTCGCCGACCTGGTCGTACTGCCTGTTTAGGCCCTGGATCTGCTGCTGACTGTCGGATATTTCTGCAAGAAAAAAGTAAGTAAGCAGTAGAAGACAAGACTACTAGCAAGAATTCAGAGAGTGTAAACCTCTATGAAGACGAGGGTGGCGCAACCTAGTGAATATGCATAACAGAATCTAATAAACCATTCCTTGTACTTAAAGCCTATTCCTTCCCAAAATTTCTCGAACATTTGATGTCAACAAATTTTTGAGTAATCCAGCAAACAGACAGGCTGACATACATGATAACCACGACAGTTATATATTACCTCCCTCAGACCAACCACATCAATGCAGTATCTATGAAGTAACTATATATCACCAGCTAACAAAGCTACGGCAGCAAATTAAAGGAAACAAAAAAAGGAAGAGTATTTATATATCGCCACTTATATACTATACTATACATATCTCAATGCACTGTTCAGGCATGGATCACACAGTTTTACCTGCAAATACACCATGAATGCCTTTCTTTCGTAAGCATTCGCCAGATGGTACCACCCCTAACTAAGGTAGGAGACATCCAACTGCAGCTTAATACTCATCAATCGGCCCTGAAAGGATGAAAGGCTGAGTTGGCCTGGTGTAAATGCTGTAAATGACAGACGGAAACGTGTGTGTTGCTTACGTTCGATGTAAAGAAGGTTGTCAAGTGAGCTCTGTTTGCTGCCGACTCCACTGGATTCACTGGACTGAGGACTCAACACATTCCCAGCATCTGCAGCATCACCATCACCTGCTGGCCTTTGTGTTGCCGACCCTTGCTGCCGCAATCCTACACGTCACAATGTACACCTCTAAACTTCATGCATTAACTACTTCATTAATGTTACAGCATTTACACAAACAGCATGCCACTCTGGATGATTACTACTTTATCAGTTAGCAGTAAGATGTCCAAAGTGTGCATGGTGCCTGAAAGTTTCCAGGCTCGGACTGGTGTTCAATTTCCAGTCTCGTCAAATAATTCATGTAAGGATCATTAATGTGCAAGTTTTGAAATTAATTTATCTAACAAGCAGCATCCTCCATAATCTGTGACCGTTACAGCCTCTGAATGTACGACTTTACTGCAGTTCAGAAATGCATGCACTGCATTTAAATTATTACAGAAATTCGCACGCCTCATTTACATTTATTTGTTACACAAACACACAACCATTCTACGGGCACTACACAGATTAACCTGTGTTAGCTGGTACTCCAGTTCCCAGTTAAGAACTGGAGGGTTTTATTGAAACACAGTTTTATATGTACTGCCCACGTCATTGCTGATGGGGCAACCAGTGCCTTCGGATTAGGAAGATGGTAGAGTTTTCCTCAATGGTGTTAATATACCATCTCCACACTGTATATTTGTTATCCACACATGCCGATAGGCAAAGTGTAGAGATATCATTTACTGTTTTTTTTTCATAATTTTGTGTGTTTGTATGGTTACGGATTTCTCCGCCGACAATAAAGCTAGTGGAGTCAAATTTTGCACGACAGTTCATCGGCGTCCTGGGCAGGGAATCTCCCATTTTTGGAAACTTTGCTCCCCCAGAAGCTCCCCCAGAACCCAGAAGCCCAAAATTGGACTACTCGGCCAGCGTGCAAACAAAGGATGTTCACCATATTGGTGGAAAATATATATAGCGACATTCTATTTATAGTTCAGTAAGCACGTGGGCCAAACGCCTGGCTAGAGATGCGCCGTTCGTGAAATTGCACGACATGTAGACGTAGGATCGGCATGTGTGGATATACGGCCGTCCGCAAAAACGGACATACTTGTTAATTTTAAGAAAACAGTGTGCAGCGTTTGTCAGCAGCAGAGACATGTATACTGACGACGTCGTGTTGGGTGCCAAGCCGGCGGCTGATTGGTCGACGGAAACCACACCATCGCACTCTGCTCGTTCAGCTCCGACATTGTACCAGAGAACTCCTCAAATTCATCCATCAGAGGCTGCAAATCAATGACAAGAAATGCTATGACATTCACTAGATGCTGTAGCAAGCCGGATTAAACATGGTTTAAACTGCTAACAGCAAAAACCTACCAACCCCAGTTACAGAACGGAACCCACGAGGAAAATTCATGCAAGAAGTTCAACAGTTAGTTAGATAGTTGGAGTTTAAGTTCATTCCTGTAAACCAAAAACACAGTGTCAGAAGCACTGAAGCATACTCAACACACTGACAACAATAGGCAATAATCGCCAATGGCCTCATCCTGTTGCAACTGAACACTGGACACTGGAACAAGGGGCACTGCACTCTTTATGCTGGCTCTCAAATGTCAGTTCCACAGTCTTATATCACAAAATTACCAAATGCCACCATACACAGAAATTGAACACAGTGGCAAGTAAGTAAGTAAATTTATAGAGCGCGGTTATCATCAAGAACCTCTAACGTGCTGAATGCACTAGTATCGAGTGAACAGGTACGTTTTAAGCAAACTGCAACCATTGACCTTTTTAGTCTACGAAAACTAGTTCCGTAGCTATGGTTGATTGCCTTGCAGTTGAATTAAATAATGAGGAAATATAGAAATGACAGTTTAATAAAT
>Ga0209363_1000182_pt1 | contig 21183 bp, 16 predicted proteins | sample WorMetexBAHAMAS3_FD_187385 | JGI IMG/M metagenome (GOLD analysis project Ga0209363, IMG submission 187385) | Marine gutless worms symbiont microbial communities from Max Planck institute for Marine Microbiology, Germany - Inanidrilus exumae... | ecosystem: Host-associated > Annelida > Digestive... | reverse complement strand
TGGCTTACAGTGGGCGGGTGGGCAGGCGGCCAAGCCACAATTGCACAGAGCGCATTTTACGTGCATATCAAAGAAACTTTTTTTGGATGGACACACGTACGTACATATGTCGGCCTGTCCGTCCACAAAACATTTCTTCGATTTCAGTGAAATTTGGCATGTAGGTAGAGGTCGATGAATGGTATGCAATGCAGTGTGACCCAATCCAAGGTCAAGGTCAAGGTCACGACTCACCAGCCCTTCAAAGTTTGAAATCCAGCTGTTTTCAAAAGCTATCTCCTCTGCCATTTACAATGGGAGCTGGCAACTGACCACGGATTCTTAAACTAGGGCACAATATCTAAATTTGATCGGGCCAGATTTTTGATATTTGGTCTAGTTTTTGTGTCATCAGTCCCCATACCGGGCTAATTTTTCTTGCTACAATGACATTGTGCAGCTGTTTAGTTAAGGCAATTTTTATAATAATTCAGTATCATTCACCAGAGGCCGATAGTGGTGTACACATTCACCGTGCGGTGACTGGGCTGCGCTGACCAGAGCTGCTTCGTCCTATGACCGCAAACTCTAACTTGTGATCTTGATTTTTGAACTTGACCCAGATAGGTCAAGGTAAACCTAGTGTGCCAGATATCTAGGACAAAGGTTATTTAGTTATAAAGTTATTGTTTGGCCATTTACAAGACTGGTTGCTCTGCCAGGATCACTAAAGTAATTGATACATATATGCACTGAAAATCACAAAATGCACAGTATGGAATTTTGGCACTGTGTTGTGGTACAGAGAAAAGTTTAAATAGTGGTGAACAAATAATGAGCAACAAACTGTAAAACTGGCTTTGTGGTATGGTACATTGTAAATTTTCGTTTCTGCAAGTCGTTTTGCCAGGGGAAGTAGGAGTGATTGTGCGTTGCAACACCGTCTGTTTCTATGACACCCTAATGTGGAACGAGTACTTGAGTGTTTTTAGATAATCAAACAGTTGATGAAATGGAATGTGTATAGTTATTGTTAAATATGTGTATCAAAATGATGACCCCAAAATGGTGCGTTGCTTGTCGGTTGTAATAGCTGCTATATATGAACATGTTCAGGAGTATTGGCCACTTTCCTAGTCAGCTTCTATTATGTCGTTTACATCGCAAGCAGTTTGGGTCATCGTCTGTCGTTCAGCGTATTTTTTCTCGGTGCAATTTTCTGCATGAGCTCGTCTGCCGTTTATCACGCTTTCATCTGTCACTCGGAAACTGTCTGCAAACTACTAGCAAAGTATGTCTGCCTTAACACATCGTAATTACCCATGTCTGTGGCAGTCGCATGGGTAGGGTTTTCTCTGCCGTTTGTCTGTCTGTTTTTTCCCACGCGATATCTTAGAAACCGATGCAGCTGGGATCGCCAAACTTGATGTACAAATGTTCCACAATGAGTCCTGGAAATTCATTTATTTCGGGTCAAAAGGTTGAAGGTCAAGTCACAGAAACTGTGCCGTTGTGGGTCTTAGCACTCTTGTGAGTGCTGGCTTCTTTCAGTTGGTTTTGTGCGTGCTTCAGGAAAGAAACCATTTTACCTGCGGGCATGTGGGGTGGGGTCTGTGACGTCAAAAAGTAGTCTGAATGTTTATACCTGTGTCATGTACAAAGCCAACAGATCTGTGACAGTCCAACTCCAATTTGACAGTTATTCTGAGTCGTCATAAAAATTTTGAATGTGCCAGTGTATTATGTGTTATGTTTAAACATAACAGTACATAACAGTGCTTTGTCAAGACCAAACCACCACATATTTGACCATACTGAGAGAAAATAGTTTCTATGTGACATGTCGGCACTTGATAGGCCGCCATTTTTACTATGAAAAACATAGAAAGTTTCAACACTTTCAGATAAAGCCTTCAGAAAGAAAAACAACAATGCAAGATTATGATTTGTGATAGTGAATACCTAACATACTGTCAAAATACGATTGGTATCGAGATGAATCTGCCACAAAGAAATGTTAACAGTAAAATTAATGGAAAAGAATTTAAACCACTTATCCCAGGAAATTCGCTGCAGTCGTTGAAGGCACACTCTGAAGCAGCAGTCGATGGTTAAATGGATTTGTGGAAGAAAGTGAAGTGTTTGTCATGAATGCCTTACAAGTTGGGACTTTTTTCACCCGTAATACTGAACAATTGCAAAAGTTACAGACATACTGACTCTATTGTAGGACATCAGTTGTTTATGGTCCTAGTTGTTGGTAATTTTGGTATAAACTGATGCACTCTAACCTAGCAACCATGATTTGATTGCCATCGGATCTGTTAGAGTCATTGCTTGCATGATGATGATAACTACTAAGTGACGTAAGTTCGTGTTCGTACGCTAGACTAAATTTACTCTCAAAACCTCGCTATAGCTTCCTGTTTTTTCAGTTTGGGTCCTGATGTTGCCAATGCTGATCCAAGTCTTTTTAAATGCATTAATATTATTTGCAGATACAACTCTTACTCGATTGTTTACTTGTATGAAAAGTATCGAATCACAACATCCTATATGGTGGCATATCTGATGCTGTGGTATTCTTTGGTACTGACTGATACTGCATCTGCCTGTACCTCATACTTATTTTATTCTGCATAATTTTTATTTTCTTTATTTTGTTTTTTTCATGTAAATTTTGGAGACGTTGTGGATAACTCAGCTGAGAAAAACTCTTGTCATATTTTCCCTACCTGATTTTGTCGTCAACAAGGGCATTCAAACAGCAAAACGTTTTCTCCAATTCCAATAAAAAAACTCCCGTTCTTAACTGTGTGTGCCAGCTCGGACATTTCAACATATATGTTGGCCATAAGACGGGTATGTTTCATCTACTCTGTTTACAATTACAGTATTAAATAAGTAAATCCCAGATGTACTATGTGTATTGCAAGGCTGGACTACTGTGGAGTGATCATATTGATCATTACGTCTCACATACCGTGGCTTCACTTTGTCTTCTACTGTGACCACCTGGTACAGTTCTTCTACATTACCAGTTTCCTGGCAGTTGGAGTCATGGCCGTGTGCTTTGTCGTACGCGATGAGTTCCGCCGTCCCAGCTATCGATGGATTCGATTCAGTAAGTCAGAGTATACGCTGAACATGTTGTTCTTTTACGTTATAGCCGGACATAGTTCGGATACTTTTTCAGTCCTTGGATTAGTTGACTGCGTGAGACGTTTTTTACCATGTGACGCTATGCTAGCACGGTGTCTGCTGTCGTCGTGTGTTTGTCTGTCACAAGCCGGCACTGTACCAATAGGGCTACACGCAGGATTACGCAAACAATGCAATGCAATAGCCCAGAGACTATAGTTTTCTTACGCCAAAAATCTCAGGGAAATTCCAACGGGATCACCTCGACTGGGATGCCAAATAGAGGTGGGGTCGGTTAAATCGGCTTTTTTTCGACCAGTGTCTCGCTATATCTCACAAATGGTGCAAGATAGGGACATAGTTACTAGGGAATGCTTATAGGAACTCATATGTGCTGTATCAAATGGTGCTATTTCCAGTGACCTTGAGTGATTCTAACTACCCCCAACCACCCCATTTTTGACATTTTGTATTGCCTAATATATTCGTAGTGATTGGAGGTAGAGACTTCAAATTTGGTATGTGGGTTGGCGTTAGCAAGTGCTAGTCCTTGAATGCCAAAATATCTCTGAAAGGGGTGTGGTTAGGTCACGTGAACCATTTAAATTTTGGTGGGCTCCAACCATGTCTCTGATCTGCCCATGTGGACGAGTGGTCAGTGCACTCGGCCGCCATTTGCAGTGAAGCGTGATGCACTCAGTGGCTGAGGTTCGTGCCTCAGCCCCGGCACGTCCGCCTATCAGAGTATTATTTCTAATATTGTTGTGTTAGATATAGTGTTTTTTCCGTTACTAAGCCAGGAGATTGGCTGGGAAGAACGTCTCCAAAATGACCTATTTTGTATCGGGTGGAACATAAAACCTTAACTTAATAAATCTGTATATTGGTCACTTGGGTTTGCTGTACAAAACAGCTGAAGCTGTTGGGATTGCATTTGGGGGCCAAAGATCCATGTATTAGATGCAGATCCAGATCTCAATGAGAAGGGCAATTTTTGGGGGATTGTCCAGCCCACTGAAAAGCATCGGGAGTCTCTGCTGTGGGGTATGTAGCAAAAGGAATCGTTCAGTCCCCAATAAAATAACAGTGGGACGGCTGCAGCCGATTGCAATGTTCTCGACCGGTCGATGTCACATAACATTGTTCCCCGTGAAAAATCCTCCCCCTGCGATGCACCCTTATGCGAGAATTCGTTGACCACTTGTTTTTATTGTTTTCATCGCTATCAATGTGTGTTCTGCAGTTTTATTTGCCGTGCTTGGATTCGGTTCCATCGTGCCAGTGACCCACTGTGTTGTCATTGACAACATTCTGGCAGTCCTCAGTGTTCCAACGTGGCTGCCGTTGATGGTCGCCCTCTACCTCGTCGGCGGTTTCACGTATGCTGTCCGATTCCCAGAATGCCTTCTGCCGGGCACTTTCGACGTCTGGGTACTCATTGTCTATTTCAGTGTTTTGGCCAACAATTTTTAAACGTTTTTTTCCAGGTCATTGTCATGGTAGCCGCTGTTGCTGACGTTATACACAATTGGATTTTTTTGAATGTCAGCAATGAGTCTCTCAGAATTTAATTTATTAATGTATCCATTTCTATGTGGTTGACACGATTGACAGTATACTGAGTATAGGTTGCAGTAAATAAGTAACAAAAATGTATACGAGAGTATTCCCGAAACGACAGACATGCATATTAATTCGAAAGCTACTGGTCGCTGATTGGCTCTAGCGCACTAGCGAAAACACGAGGCGTTATTACCAGCAGAGCGTATGTGTGAACGCCACCATTGAAATACATTGAGTTATTGTTGTCTTCACCAACCGACAGTGTCGGTGATGGCATTGTGTTTTTGGGCTGTCTGCCTGTCCATTCGTTCATTCATCTGTTAGTTTGTTCGACCAGACAGATCTTTTTAGCACTGTAACTCATGAATGGCTTCAGCAGACTCGATACAACTGACAGGGAATATTCACTTGCCCCTGCCGATGACCTGATTAGATTCTGACGGTCAAAGGTCAAGGTCACAGAAGGCCATTGAGGTCAAAGCTTATGAACACCATATCTCCTGAACTACTTGAGCAATCTTGATGAAATATACAGGGAATAATTCACTAGCCCCTACTGATGACCTGGTTAGATTCTGGAGGTCAAAGGTCAAGGTTGGAACAGGCAGTCGAGGTGGTGAATGCATCCATGTCAACGCTGTCGAAGTCCATCTAGTTCTGGAGTTGTCGTGAGTTAGGCTTCTGTCTCAATGAGGTCCATCACATGGGAACCTTTGCTGCTAGCCAAAACAGGTAAAAAAATTCACAAATCACGACCAGGACTTTATTACCTAATTTTTACGTTTGGATCTCATGAGATCTTCGTCAGAAGAAGCCGGTACTCAGTTCTTCCGCATCAGTACCATCCTGTAGACTCCTGGTGTTCCATAAACAGTGGTGATAGTGTTACGAGTTTTTTTCATGTAAAGTAAGTAAGTAAACAGTGTATAGCTGTTGGCGTCAACTTAGCTTTCACCGCTACGGGAAACTCACATGCCATATGGGATCACACAGTGTTATCTGCCACCCGGCAGAAGTGTGAATCCCACCTTTACCCCTAGCCAAAGCAGACACTCGATTTAGCGACCACGGAGGGATGCAAGGCTGAGTTGACTTATGTCACGTGAAAGCAAACCGGCTGGTAATTGAACCAAGAACCTGTCAATCGCAAGTCCAACACCCTGCCGCTAAGCCACCACGCAACACGGTGATACTCAAATGTGAAAATGACCGTTGACATTTTAACTTGTGTTAAACATATGTCGCTGTTGCACTGACTGACATGTGACATTATTTTGTGTACCGTCTCTAGTGTCAGAGTCATCAGATAATGCACCTGTGTGTGATCGGCGGCGTGATGGCGTGCTACAAGGGAGCCGCAGATCTGGCCGTCCAGCGCCTCAGCCTTATTAATGATTGCCAGCTGAACTCGACTGCCGCTTTCATCTGAACCTGCACATTATTACTGGCACTGTTTAGAAGTGCTGCCCCGCCTAGTGTTACCACCTGCATCCAGATTTTATGGACTGTTTGGACCCATCAGACTGTAAACAAAACTGTGCCATTTGGGTTAATTGTCAAACTGCACTAAAATGCATATTTTTTGTAAATGAACGAATGTTAATTTGACGTATTCGTAAGTATTTTTCTAACTTCATATTTTAATTGTTAGATTTGTTGATCATTTGATGCATAAAGGGTAAAAAACTGGCCAGCCAGTTTACAACCAGGTGTAAGGGAGATAAAAGAGTTGTAGCTGTGAAACAGCAAATATCACCTTGTTGGGCACCATGTAAATCTTGAGCATGCAATTATGTTGAAAATTGAAGATATGTAAGTGCATTCCTACAACTTTATTACAATCTCTGTCTATTCATTTGCAGCCTGTGTACTTTTATGCAAATCGACCCTTTCTTTTACAGTACACAGCATGAAATAAACAGCCAGTTTAGTTGTCCAGATGGAGCAGTTGTTCAGTTATATGTTAGTCTGTGTGTGTGTCCAGATAATTATAATAATTTTTTTAAATTAAATAATCTTCGACCGAGTTATTTGGGGTGTTAGTTTATCTTAACGCTTTCTAGTTCAAGTTTTGTTGAATATGAAAAGAAGTCAAGCGTCAAAGTTCACAGGAGAAACGGGTATCGCTAAAGTGGTCAGTGCCACCTCAAGTGAGGGATTTATTGGAATGATGCGGGTGACGTGGGCGTGTGAAGACTGATCATTACGTCAACATGCACACATCACTATAGACACCAATTTGCACTGATTTTCGACATGATTTCACCAGTAAGAAGATGCTTTTTGTTTGTACACAGAGTCCTGATAGGGTGATAATTTGCTGCTTTAAAGCTATAAATTTGTCACTTTTTTAATTGAGTTTCAAACTGCAAATGTTTAATTCATTATCAGCATTACGCCTGTGTCCATGTATTCTTGTGATACAGAGTATATGACAGAATTTTTAAAAAGTGGTCACGTGGCCTGGGTCACACTTCTGTGCTCCATTTTGAGCCGTAATACATACCAAAAATTCAAAATCCTGTTACCTTTGGTGGAATCAGCACCTCCGAGTCGAGCATGCTTGAATTTGTGCACTATACAGATTTAGTAATAATAATAATAATAATAATCCAAACCATGCGATGCAAAATTGAACAACTGGCGGCCATCATTTTTTTGATTTTGTGCATGTGGCACAGAATTTCTTGTACTTTATATCTGTATTTTTAATGCTGTCGTTTGCTGGTCAGAATCAGTTTAGGTAATTTTTTACAGTACCATTTTCACATATAAACAACAAGCTCAGAGCTGTAGAAATAGACCTGAATGCATTTCTAGGTGGACGTCGTACAAATGATCAAACCTGGGATTAGTTTTTTAAATGTTATTTTGTGTTACAGTACCTTTTGCATTAACTAGTACGCACCTGGTATGTTTTGTTGTGCAAGCTTTAGTTTCTTCTGTACCAGAATAAGTTATTAGCTGGCAAGAATGTCTCTGAAATGACATGTTTCATGTAAAGTGTGATGTCTCATATCTTGACTTAGTCAATTGCGCTTATTAACGACGATTTTGTGTTACTTGGAGACATTTTAGTTTATTTGCGTTCACTTATTCTTACCCATTCCTCCAGTAGACAACGTCTAAGCTATGATGATTGTCTGGAGGATAACATGGAAGGTAAACAGAACTGTTCCGTGCTGTGTTATGTAGTACATTTGTGCACACTGACACACACACATACACACACATGTGAGCAGTTCTTACAGTTGACTGTTGGTTTAGGTTTATACCGTATCAGAGTGTATGTATATATGGCAACAATTTGTTGAGCAGCATCCAATTCTTGAAGCTGGTGTTATCAAACCAACAAAGCAGTGCCTTCAGTGTTTTCAGACTGTTGGCTAGGCATCAGGAAGAGCATCTGGCCACTAGTAAATTGAGTGACGTGGTGCTGGCATGGTTATCTCTCTGGAATGAGATGCAAATGATTTGCATATGGTCCAGCTGATGTAACACCATCATCTCTTGCTTCATTAAAATCTAGAATGGTTCTGTCTTTCTGGTGCCAACTTATCCGTAATGTGATTGGAAATCAGACCGTTAAATGTATGCTTGTTTTTGTTCCGTTTGCGTTCACATAATCACGATGCTTTTCAATTATTAGGTGACATGTAACTGATGTAAAATGATAGAGTAGTTACTTGAATTTTGTGGATTTATATGCGACTCATTGAAAATACCACTGGACTAAATAAATATTCACGGGAATGTGCAGCAGCCTTAAAGTAGTGGTTTGTCACTCACTACTTGCAACTAGGGCAGAAAGCTGTAACTTTAGTGTGGGTTGCATCGCAAAAAGAGGATTTTCGGGATAATTCAAGTAAAGATTTTGATTTTGGTGGCCAGTGGCCTTTCTGCTGTCCACTGATGTCAAAGTACTGATAGGAACTGAAAGCGCTGACCCGAACCACAGAAATCTACTCACAGTCCTTGTCCCATCCTGGTCCAGTGATTGATTCCAGAAAGGGAAAGCCACGCCCTGCATATTATTGCCAATGCACCTGTAAACCTTTTTAGTGCAGTGCTCTAAATTCCTCTTACAACTAGTGCCACATGTATTGCTGTTAGTTGTTTTAGAAAATTCATTGTGCATTACGGTTATTCTGTGCTTTCAAACCGTTGTCACAGTGCTTCGTCATATCGAGCATTGTAATTGTTCACTGTCGTTATTCGGCTCGAAGCTCAGCTTCAGTCGAATACTGGATTCACTTTATGGCTCGTTTTGGCTGTGTTCATGCGTTCGGCTATAACTCTGCCGAAAGTGAACCGATTTGGATGAAACTTGGAGCACTCAGAGTACATCGTTGGCGTTGGCCCTGGCAGATCTTGGGCGCGATCCGTGCAGTAGCAAGAGCTGGAGAGCCAGGCGAAATTTTGTTTTTAATCATGTAAGCAATGCATGATTTCATCGATTTCCCGTCGGCCAAATTTAATGAAATTTGAACGCAACACGTCAATTAGTATCGCAATGAAACCTTTCGGAACAGAATTTTGACAGTTTTACTGTAAGGGGTCGTTTTTCTAAAAAAATGCAAGTTTTTCAAAAACTTTAACCTCTTGCAACTTCAGACCATAACTCCGCAATGATTACGGATCGCCGGAAATTCGCTACCAAAATAGCCTTCTACGGGATGTATAGTTTCCATTTCTACCGTTGGAATCAATTCAAAGTCATTCCCCTTACCTGTACACTCCACACAAACCTCCCCAAATTTTCCGTAGCGTCCGACGTGGGTTGACAACATGGTTGATAGCGCTTACATCACTCAGGCCAGGCCTCGTAGAATGCAGTAAGTAAACAGCCTGTGCACAGATAGCCTAGCGCTTCAAGCCGTACACTGTGTTGTGGGCATTCCTCATAATGCAGCCATGTAGTTTAAACTTGTCAAAGTTCAAACGGTTTATAAACTATGATTTATGTCTCATTATTATAAACTTGTTTACTTTTCCCAGTTTTTAATGTTCAGTCCATTTAGGTTAAGTTTTGCACGTTATTATTTTGTTAATTTAGCACATCTATTCGAGCATAATAACTGACTTAGAGATGATTTACATGTGTCTTGTTTGTACAGCAGTATTAAAGCGAATTTTAATTTCGTTTAAGTTTGCACTTGTTAGTGTATTTTTGCACACATCAGTTGTTGTCTTAGTGATCATTTTTGCATTAATAACCCGACATTGTTCAGTGCCGTAGCCAGCGAGCAGTAAGTGGATTACCTGCCCAGTATGGACTCCGAGGCTGTTATGTTTCCCGATTTATTTGTTGATTCCTTGCTGTATAAATTGTTTTTAAAAAATGCTTACTCAGCTTCCTTCTTTACTTTCTTGCCTTCTTTCACTGGGTAGGGATAGCTCTCAACCCCTGACCGTTAGTCTCTGATATAGCTATATTTGTGCTGAAAAGGGATGCTAAACTCCTAAACTAAACTAAACTAACTCCTTCTTTACTTATTCACCATACGTACTTACTTATCTACTCTTTGAGAATAGGCCCATTCTGTGTCCAGGACACAGGTTGTAAAAGGCGACCAAACCTGCCTTTAGTTTTTTGTTTGTTTTGTGTTGTGATACATTTTGTTATGGATGGATATTTGTTTTTGTTGTGTTGGGTTTAGTTGACTTTCTTTAGTACTAAGCCAAGAGATTGGTCCCCTCCCCTCCAATAGACAGCATCTAAGCTCAGGTGCTTGTCTGGAGGATAAGAGGGAAGATAATACAGAACTGCTCTGTGCTGTGTTGTGTACGACAGTTGTGCACCATGATACGCACACACAGTCGTGGGCAGTTCATACGTTTTTGCATGTTAGTTAGGTTTAGATTTCTTTTTGTGGGTTTATTTAGGTTTTGTATTTTGTGTGTTTTTTGTGTTAAACTTACGTCATTTTGTTGTTGTATTGCTTGCTTTTGTTGTGTAGGTTTAGTTTCTTCAGTACTTCGCCAGGAGATTGGCTGGGAACGTTTCTGAAATGACCTATTTTGTGTCGAGTGGGACGTAAAGCCTTAACTCAGTCAGTGAACACGTATTAGATGGATGTTTCCTCACTCTTTTTGTGCCTCTTTATTAGCTGCCTGCCTCTCCCAAAAGTTATTCCCTGTGTGAGCCCCAAGAATAAGATTGTAAGAATAGTCACAGTCCATTTACAGGCCAAGTGCCTTACAAGGCAGCAAACCTGGCTATAGTTTTTTTGTTGTTTATTTTTTGTGTTATAGTACCTTTTTGTTTAATTGCTGCATGTATGATTTTGTTGTGTAAAGATTAGTTTTTTTTCAGTATTGTGCTGTGTGATTAACTGGGAAGAACCTTTATGTGTTATAGCTATATACACTTTTAACAGACGTCGATACTTCGTTTTTTCAGAATTAGCTTTTCAAAACCTACATTTCTTAATTTTTAACTCTTTATTATTACTCTAAAGGCACGATATGGCCTAGATTTTGTTGAAAGCGCCGTTAAATCTCAGGCAGCCATCCAACCGTCTGAATAGACCTGTGTTTTGTTTTGTGTTGAGTGCGATGTAAACCTTAATCTATCACCCGTTTGCACACTTTCATTCCTTGTTATTGGCTTTGCTGGTTCCTCCCCTTCTTGGAGAATTATTCTTGCTGCATGCACTGTTATAATTTCATTGTGCATTGTATTATGTTGTTAAAAATTGGCACAGCCAGCACACTAGTACTTTACTTTGTATGTGTTATTTCATGCATTTATTTAGTATATGTTGTCTTTCGTGTGATGTTAAACATACAGGATTTTCATAGATGTCAGATTGTTGTCGTAAAAAATTACACTCAGGTAGACTCAACCTGCGGATGGCTGCTATGTCCAAAATTGTTACATTTTGATAATTTACTTTTTAAGTTATTATCATTAGTTATAAAATTACAAATGCAACGACAATTCGCTGTGTTTATTTTTACTTGCAGAACAAAATAAAAAGGGCATGAATGGAACCGGTCACTGTCGTTTACGTATGACCTTTTGACCTCGGTAGCGTAGTGGTCAGGGCGTGAGACTTGGACTTGCAACTAGATGGTTGCGGTTCAACTCCCAGCCGCCACTGCGCTAACAACCTTAAACCGATGTCACACCCGCAATTTTATCGCGTGATTTGGTCACGCATACATAATGCGTGACAAAGTTAGTTACAGTATACAACTGTGCATGTCGCACGCTGCAACTTTGTCGCATAAACAAGAATTGACCAATCAGCGTTCACCGCATTCTCTCGACAAACTTGCACAGAATTGAGCACTGCTCTATTCGGAAAAGGAGTTGCACAACTGTTAAGCAGTTTAGGGGCGCCGTTGTAACATATCCTTCTGTAAAGGTGTGTTATTTTCATTTTTTCGAAGTGGGCGGCTGTGTTCGTCGAAGGGGGAGGGGGCTGTTCCATGGCACAATGGCCAGTCCAAGTCTGAAGCAGTATAAATCGGTAAGAGCGAAAGGTGTCACGTAAACAGGCACACCACGCGATACACTATAGCCCCGTATCCGTGGTCTTGCAGGGTAAGCTGGTGTCTGGCTGACGGCTACTGTTGATCGGCCTGGCGTCTCGATTTTTTGGTCAGCAGCCGTATAGGTTGGGGAGGGACGATCGCCCCCTCCCCGTCTATCCGCCCCTGCTTGGGAAGGACTTTAGGTTTGTTTTACTTTTTGACCTTGGATGACCCAGGAAGGTCAGTGTTGACGTTGTGAATATTTGTGATATAACTGATACATTGTGAGGTTCATTAGCATGATCTTGTATGCATCTGTGTGAATAGTATGGTCGATAGGATTTGTTCATGGATGCTTGTTAGATTTAGAAGTTGCACTTTTTCATACTTTGATTTGAGATGGTTTATGTGGTTGACAATAACAGCAGCGCATATTTGTTTGTGTTCCTGCGTTTAGGCACTACTAGGTTTGTTCAGCTGCCTATTCTGCAGCAGTTTTTTAGCTTTCTGTTCCGAAAGTTTTCATCACCACCCAAGTTCCTAAAATAATAGCTGCAAACGGTTTTATTTCGTTCAAATACGCTAAAAACGAGTATGTCCGTACTCGTAATAGTCGGACGGACGATAATGTACGCTGGCCGCGTCCCGTGCTGCCCCCTGGTGAGTCACATTGAGTACGCGCCACGCGATGTATTAAGGTTGGAAAAAAGGGGCACATACGGACGTACGTTAGAATTTAACTTTGCTTTAGCATAATATAAGTTACCGCTACGTCGCCCCTTTAGGGTTATAACTTTACACACACACACACACACACATTTGTACTTCCGGCTAGGTGTGGAATGTCCACAATACTGTTTTCGGCTCGAAGCACTCGGCTATCTGTGCGACTGTGTAAGTGGGCGTGGCCAAAGATAATAATGCCTAACTAAATCTTATTTAACAAACTGAAACAAAATACGAAGAAGTAAAACGTTGCTAACGACATCGCTGCGTCGCTAACGTACAATGCTTGTGCAGTTCAGTGACCCAGTTTCCCGTTATTTTGTCGCTGTTTTTATTTTTCTTGTTTCTGGGCCGTGCGCTCGATTAAGCTGGCCATCTCGTCAGCTTTTGAGCACACGTTAGTCTACCGTATCGTATCGTACGGTATCAAACATTTTTATACACTCCGCGGCAATTTCAAAGGTATTGACATTAACCGCTTCATCGCTCAGCGCGCCATATATATCCGGCGGAACACCCTTTGTTGGCATTGTTGCTTGGCGATAGGATTAGGAATTTAATATTTTATCTACGTATGTATTACTTTGCACTGTAACACTCTGGCGCTGGGATTGCTTTTGATGTGGCGGTTAAAGGGTTTTAATTTTCCTAGCACATAATTATGATACAGCGAAAACGTGTAGGCTATCACGCGAAGCTGATTCAAAATGTAGGGTGATGCACGCATGCCGAAATTATCTACGGCAATCAATGACTGACTTTGTTTTCATAGAACATTATTTTATTAGTGGAGCGAGGCCCTACGAGGGTGACAACAGATTTAGCTGTGAAGTAGCGTGCGTAGGCGTTTATTATATTATGGGCCTATTAACTGTATGTGGTCACTGGCTCAGTTCTAACTGATTTCTGTATACCTTACACAGTCACAGGGTGGCTCAGAAAATGCAGCCGCGACCACTGAGTGTGAAAAAGCTTCATACGTATCACTACAATATTGTCCAAAATTTTACCAAATGCTCTCCCGTTTTTCCCAAAAAAAAATCTTTCCATATGAGTATCTTTATTTAGCCAAAATCAGCAGCACAATCACACAGAAATTAAGACAGACTACACACAAAATAATGAGAAGAATAACATAAAACACATAAAATAAAGCACATTACATGAAATCGCCTACTGGGCTGTACTCCTTCGCTTACAAAATCAGAAGTAAATTTCTAACAACGTCATAATGAAATACCTCGCCATATATTAAACGACACCACCTTGCAAAGTACGCCTACCTGGCGCCGTTTTGGCTGATAGGCTAATGACTAATGGTCGAGAGTTTTGAACCCTTCTGTATTTTTGGTTACTGCTAGGTTCTAATCGATGTTCTTGCCGCCGCTTGTAACTTGTAATACAATACAATACAAATTTGTACTGCGCCACTGCATGGAATGTTCAGGAGCGCCGTAAAAAGTCACGATTAAGCATGCACGCTCATAAAGTAGGCTACACACTTGAACCTTTTCTTAAGTGTTTTTGTGTCAGTGAGATAGTGCAGATCAGACTTAATACTATTCCAGACGGCTAGACCAGACCAGGCAGAAATCACATTCGCCAAATTTAGATCTTGTCCTTGGCAGGAGAACATAGTCTGCAGTATCAGTACTGGTGACCTCAGCCTATATCTGCTGCCGGCTGCAGAGAATGTAGTGATACACGGTCGATCAAATATTGCGTCTCTATACGCCACTGGCTGGATCGACACAATAATTGACAACTATATAACGTATGTCACGGAATTGCACGGACCAGTTGTCACCCGGCGGCGGTCTGATCTAATTGGCGCGATTGCCGTTTAAGTGTTCTTTTGGTGAACGTCGCCGTTTGGTGAGCGCGACGTCGTTATAGCCGCCAGCTTTTTCGTCTGCTCGCGTGACGCGCCTGACAAAAGATTGGCGCTAGTTTCTGCTACTAGGCTGTACGTCGTCGCTAACGCGTAGTTTTCTTCCTCATTTATCGGTAAACATGCACTTCAGTGGTCCCAGTGCTTAAAGTAGTTCGAAAAAGATGAGGGGCTCCCTCTCACCACTTACCCCTTTCCCTTATCCCCTCCCTCAGTCTACCACCCCACTCTTTCCTGAGCTGGGGGCTGAGCTAAAAGCTGGGGGGCTGAGCCCCCGAGCCCCCTTACTTTAAGCCCTGACTGGTCCAGGTACAGCTATCGGTCCGCCGTGTGTGGGTGTGTGTGTGTGCACCAGACAATAAACGTTTGCAGTGACGTAATTGACCTTTTACCTTGATATGTGGAATGCTAGTTCATCTACAGAAGGTCAAAGTTTGAAGCTTTGAAGCTCAAGGTCACAGGGTCACAAGCGAGATGTCCGCCGAAAACCGCGATAAAATACCACGTTTAATGCATATAGGGTGACGTGACGTCACAGAAATCTATGGTCACGATACGATCTACATGTTGTAGCGCATTGGTGAAGATTTGTCACGTAATTTAAAATCGAATCGGTCGGTTTCATAAAAAGAATTCTGCTAGCGCCAGATCGGCGATCTGACTGAAAGTGCTGCAAAATGTTTGCATTTCCTTGCCATACATCATGACGGCCAGAACAGCTGGCATAGATGGGAGTGAAGAAATACGTCATTGTCAACCTATGTCTAGTAGGCCTATAGATACCAGTGTGTGACAGACAGACAGACAGACATCTGGACATAGTATAAACCATTAAATGCATGTCAGGGATGTGTTCGAGGACAGCATCTTTGAGTCCAAGTCCGACAAAATTTGTCCTCAGGGAGTCATGGTGAGTTGTATTACAATGTGTTGGCTAGAAAAACAAGGTTTCGCTCTAACGCAACCGGGCGTAACCGTACTGTCCAGCCTTGCAGTGTCGGCCGCCGGACCGGCCACGCGCCCGGCCCGGCGGCGGACGACCGCCCACGCGCATTACAGACGACAACAGACGACAGACGACGCCGACAGACGACAGCGTGCAAGACAATACTGGCGCATTAGGCGGGACAGTAAAAAATGAGACGACACAGTGTTAGCGGCAGTGAGTCGGTAATGCCTAGTGATGCTTCGATGTCAGAATTTCACTTTCGATACGCTGTAGATACGATATCAACCAAGTATTGCGCTATTCATACATATACACAGTCGATATTTTAAAAGTAAGTATGCAGTGGCTTATATAACCGACACAAACGGTTTAAAACTGATTTTACGGGAAAATGAATTTTATTTCGGAAGTGTGCGAAACAAGACTCAATCGTTCGGGGTCGAAACGGCGGAGAGCGTGTAGAGAGAGGGTGGAAGACACGCCTCTTGGTTTGCCATCGTCAGACAGAGGCCGCGGAGGGTAACGAAAAGTGGGGGTCAAAGTCGGAATAGCTGACAAAAAGTGAGGGTTAACTGATCCCCTGGACTCCGTGGCTCCCCGGCCCCTGTCGCCAGAAGAAGAAGTTGAAGACAAGACATTTTGTACAGCGCCTTTTCGTAAGAACTCATCGATAAAGCGCTCAGAGTGGCACGTGTTAAAGACGGATCACATAGTTTTACCTGCCACCCACACATTTATCCACGAATGAAATGAGACACCCTGCCTTTACTTCCCAGCCGCAGCGCATCAACGCATCTTGGCCGGTACTCATTTCCCGTCCCACAGAGGGTAGGAAGCTTTGTTGGGCTGGGTGTCTGGTTACATACCGATATGCCAGCCCGACGACAGTCACCCATCCTAATACGAGCCGACCAATAAAGCAACGGCCGGGGATCGAACTCGCGACCATTGAGTCGCATGTCTCTAACCAGCGTCACGCCTTCATATCTCTTAAGAGTTGCTCGTTCCGCTGCCGGGATTATGTCGGCACAGTCAGCAATATCGTCAGTCGTCTGCAACGCTGCCGGCGGGCGGGCCGGCCGGCCGGCCGCTGGATGCATGGGCCGTCGAGCAGCCGACACTCCACGGCGGGCCAGTACGGTTACGTCCCGTTAGGGCGACACATTGTTAAATAGATTATACGCGGCAGAGTCAATTAAAGTCTACCTCGACGACACGGTTGGTTGGTTGGTTGCGTGGCAGAGTGATTAGAACGTTGGTCTTTGACTGGCAAACTTTCCTGTCCCACGCTCGACCTACAGCTGACGGGTGACCACTTATGTGGGTAAGCCGTCCGCTATCGATCAGCGAACTAGGCCAACTCAGCCTTTCATCCTTCCGGGGTCGATAAATTGAGTAGTAAGCTAAAGCAGCTGTGTGCCACCTCGTTTGGGTGGTGCCATCTGGTGAATGCTTACGGAGTGAAGTCAGGATGGTCGTGCGGGTGGCAGGTAAAAACTGTGATCCCGTTAACACGTGCCATTCTGTAGCGATTCGTGACTGTTTATGCCGTAAGAACGCGCTATATAAGTACCTCATACTTTACTTTTACTTTACTTTACGTTATGCCATATCGAGATCGAAACGATATAATCGATATTTCGATATATCGGAGCATCACTATAGCGCTGCCTGTACGCCTGTATGCTCCGCACTGTCTGTCAGTCAGCGACGCATCACTCAGTCACATAGGGTCAGTTGCCGTGCGTGCGTGCGTCGTGTGGGCCTAAGGTCGTATATGGCGTCGTGATTGTCTGCGTTGTCTGCATATTCTTGAAAGTTTAGCGGAAATTCTGTCGTTAGTCGTGATCGAAGGAATCCGATTCGATTTCGGAGTTCGTTGTCCGATGTTTTCGGTTTCATCGGTGGATATTACCTGATCAGACGGTGACCGGATACTGCTGATACGGTTTATATGGCAACCAGGTGAGTTACCTGTAATACCTATATACACGCCTGTAGGCCTATAGGCCGAGCGTTAGGCCTATTGTGCGTGATTGTCCGGTGGGCCTACGTAGCGTCTGCCGCCTACCACAGCGAAAGTCACGTCTTGTTCGGAAAAATGACCTGTTTTGTGTCGTGTGTGACGTAAAACCGTAACTCCGTCATTCAATACGCGGTCACGACACGACTGCCAATCTGCGGACAGTTATTGCAGACACTGAGCAAGGTTTCTACGCAGATAGCTGTTCGTCTTATTTAGACGTTGGTTTTGAATCAGATTTAGAACCGGTTTTCATTGGCTCCTGTTATATTTAAGTTGTGGCGGTGGGGCCGGTATCCCAGCGATCGTAGCGCGGCCCTCAGCACCCCACACTTTTATATTAGAGGGCCTACGCAATCCGACCAGGTCTGACCACCCTACAAAAAAACGCGACATAGAATGCTCGGAGAAAGTTCAGCGACGAGCAGCAAACTGGTTAAAGGTCTGAAGAACGTATAGCTATGAAGATAGACTAGCCAAATTGGGATTAACAACTTTGGACGAAAGACGTCGAAAAGATTATCTGATATAGAAGCGTATAAGATCTCACAGGTAAAGAGGAAGTTCCTTCAGTCCACCCACGATTTGCGAGGTCATCGTCGTACAAGCAAGCCACAAAGCGCAGTCGTTTAGAACTTTAGAAGTGAGACGGGACCATTTCAGTCGAGTCGTGGGTCGCTGAATCGGCTTCCGAGCCACGTCGTCGAAGCAAGTTCAAGCAACTACCGACCATCAACACCTTCAAGAACAGATTGGACAGGTTGAGGAAGGGAATATTCTAAAACTTCTCGGCGCTTCTCGAGTCGTTCGTCCTACTAGTACAAGTATAATTTGACATAGACTGATCTCCAGCTATAATCATGGCACGCAGCCTTATGTTGACCTGCAACGAGTTCAACGAATTTGCCACGCCTTACGTCAGTACGCTTCTACTTTTGAAGTAGGACACTCGGAAGGAAAGTACGTATGAGCAGTTATTATGTCAGGTTTAGTAAAGTTTGGTAGATGGTAAAAAAGATCTTCCGTTTCAGTGAAGTCTGCAAATGTAGTAATTATGCAAAGGTGCCGGTTGTTCGACTCAGAAACGAAGTTAGGCGCTTGATAAAAAGCGTAAAACGTAAAACGTAAACTTGCATAACCCCGATTCCCCGAACCCCAACTATAGGCTCGCGCTACCGTGCTCATCACGACTCGAGGCTACTGCCCCGCAAACAGTATAATTCTGGCCTCGCCCCTGGCATTAATCCAGTCTGGATTATGGACTCCTATATGCTAGTAGGCCTATGCATATGTGCACGATTTCACATGCCTATACTGTGGGTTGCCGAGATGGCTTCGCAGACTTTGTTGTAGGCCTATATACATTGTATGTGGTCAAAGTTCTCTTCGCGCTTGAAAAACTGACGACAGACGATAACCAGAACGTAAACTTGTCTCTGTCTGATGCAGTTACTTATACCATCATGATCGTCGACTGTGGTGGTTTCGGTGAATTCGGTGAATTCAGTTTGAATTTCAGAAAGGGGGGGCCATCCCTCCCATTTCCTGCCGTAATTCGAATTTCATAACTTTCACTCAGGAAATGTACGCTGGCCGCGTCATGCTGCCCATGGTGAGTCGAGTATGCGCCGCGTGCCCTATTAAGGTTAGAGAAAAGGCGGGACGGACAGACGGACAGACAGACGGATGCCATACTGAAATACTACGCTTTCCGATATATGCGGTCAGCGTAATAATTTTCTAGGAGACACGGTGTCCTGGTGCCCCTAAATACACCAGTGTTGGCTTTCGTGAGAAAGAAAAAAAGAAGCAAAACAAAAACATTTGTAACATTTGGTAATTTATCGTCATTAATTAGTTAAGTGTTAACTTGCTTTTATATATGTACTTTGCTTGTGTTTTATTTTGTTTTCTTTTGTTGTTTCTACCAGAAATGGTGAATAAATATTTTCAAAAACATAGTTCTACTTCCGTATTGGGCCTACTGTAACGTCGCAAATTCGTTCAGTCAGCGCGGAGGACGCTATTTGACAAACGCTGACGCCGCGAAATCGTGCACGTGTTGTCGATAAATACTAGCGTTGGTTTAATACGTGCATCGGCACGGTTACTGGGCTTAACCCATTGTTGCCCAGAGTTCCAAAATGAGGACAGTGACTAAGGGATTCGACGCCAGGCTGGCTGACCGACCATTTTTAGTTTTTGACTGTCGGGCACTCTGGCGCTCAACCGTGAGCGCCAGAGTGCCCGAAAGTCAAAAACTAAAAATGGTCGGTTAGCCAGCCTGGCGTCGAATCCCTGAATGATAGTATAGCTGTTTTGGGAACACTGCGCTAAAGTGGTTAACAAACGGGTTTTGACCGGCGGCGGATTATGTAGTGTTTCGTTACGTGTGCGGCCGCTAGGGTGCGCCACGGCTGTTGTCATCAACTCGCGCCTTTGAAATACCGCAGCTGCTGCCGCAGCCCGCGGTCGAGCTGCGTGGACCGAGGAATCATTCGAGCGCGGAATCAAATCCGCAATTCTACGATCTGCGTCGTACGTCTGGTCTGACTGGCTGCGGATTTGATCGCGCGGTCTGAAGTATAGACCCCTGCACGGGCCGAAATTCTTAGGCCCGGCCCGTAATTCCATTACCAGTTATTAGGGGCCTATGCAATATGCATCAAAGGAAATGTCAAAATGTAGCGTACGGCGTTATTGATACTGTCGCGCAACGTTTATAGTACAATTGCAAAATATAATGTACAAAGAATGCTCTGATTCATGGTTTATTATTTGCGACTATAGGTCTATTCCTTTAAACTAACAGCGTAAATTAGCACATGGACTGTTTTGGGCGGGAAGCTTCGAGCCCGGCCCGGCCCGGCCTTGCGCGTCAAACATTGGGCCCGTCCCGGCCCGGAGCGGACCGTGCAGACATCTAGTCGAAGGCATTGATGTACCCAAACGGGGTGAGGCAGTGGGGGTCTGGGGGACATCATCTGCCCCAGTAGAGTGGCCGAAAATGAAACTGAAAATGGTGGTCATTCTGCTATGAAATAACGTGATTCAGTCGTGTATGAACCGGTGTACCAACAAAATGTCACAGGCGGTGTTATAAGTACGATTTTTTCGGCCGTACGTCGGCCGAAACCTTTGGGGACTTAACAGCGCTCGCAGGCCCCTAACTGAATTTTTAGGGGTAGGAATTAAAAGATGGGAAATGTAGAGGGGAAGGATGAGAAGGGATGGGCGGAAAGAGCAGAAAATGGGAAGGGAGGGTGGAATTAGTGTCCAATCTGAATTGAACGGCTGTGGTTTGAAGCAGACTTTATAAACGTTGTACGCAGTGTTTTGGTAACTCGGTGTTGTTGCTATAAATAGCTTGTTACTTTTCCCGGTGGTTTCGCTTCGGTATGCTGCATGATGAGTTACGTGGAGCATATT
>Ga0209363_1000181_pt1 | contig 21188 bp, 17 predicted proteins | sample WorMetexBAHAMAS3_FD_187385 | JGI IMG/M metagenome (GOLD analysis project Ga0209363, IMG submission 187385) | Marine gutless worms symbiont microbial communities from Max Planck institute for Marine Microbiology, Germany - Inanidrilus exumae... | ecosystem: Host-associated > Annelida > Digestive... | reverse complement strand
CCCTCTTACCTGCCCGGGATTATCTCCCTGTTCATCATGTGCATAGGAATCATTAGAAATAATTCTTTGGTAGACGGACGCGCCCGGGCCGAGTTGAACCCCGGCCACTGAGCGCGTCACGCGCTACTGCACATGGCGGCCGAGTGCGTTAACCACTCGGCCACGAAAGCAGGTCCTGTAGCTTAGTCACCTCATTACAAAAAAAAATGCTGATTGAAAAAGTGCAAAAATTCATTAAAATGCTACCTGAATTTAAAGGCACAAAGTATGAAGAAACACTGAAACGAGTTGACCTGCATGCCAGTGTACGAGTTGACCTGCCCTTCAGGTACGAATTGCCTAGAATGGGTATGAGTTGACCAGATAGGAGTTGATCTGGGTACGACTTCACCAGACACCAAGTGTCGGACTGGTCAAGTGGCGGACTAGTCAACTCGTGAAGATTATGTCCAGTTCAACTATACGACGACGATATCACCGGCATATGACCAAAAAATAAGATCAATTATACTGCGTAAGCCCCAGTTACAAATCAGAAACAACACATTTACATCTAAGCCAGTGCATCTGTCTGTTGTAACTTGTACAGAGGACAAAGATATCGTTAAAACTGACGTTAAGGCTGGTAGCGTGTATCGACAGACTGTTCCGGGTTAACAAGACCCGGTAGTTTCTCAGGCGTACCATGAATTGTTTCTCGTATGTTTCCACACCACTGTAGTCGGACTCATTTCTCTCCAGATCATCTAACTGTTCTTTATATTTCACAAAATTTTCTAGTATATCTTTTAAATCCATTGCCGCATTTTTCAATCGACATTAACAAATTTGAACCAAACCAGGAAGAATGCAAATTTTGTAAACAATAGTGCCACGCCTTCTGCCACACCCACTCTGCTATTAAATAAGTAACTTGACTACCTAAGCTATGCAAAGCAAAGCAAAAGAAGGAAGAAGGGCGCAGGTACAGTATAGTACGGAGCCCCCGAGCGGACATCGTGATGCGATTTAGTAATCTGTCCGGACGGATTAATAAATTGTCCGGACGAATTAATAAATCGTCCGGACGATTTAGTAATTCGTCCGGACAATTTATTAATCCGTCCAGACAATTTATTAACGCGTTCGGACGATTTGATATTTATCTATTCTATGTGAAATCTGTGGCTCATGTTGTTGGTTGGTTGATAAGTAAATAAAAGTATTGTTCACTTTCGTCACTAAGTTATCTACTATTACTAGTGTAGTTAAATTAATAAACGGCATTATTTACGTAAAACACATTGAACAGTGGACAGCTAGGTCTATGAAATGACCATCAACCAATAATCGTCCACGACTTTCCCTCCGTCCTCCTCTCCCACCGGGCAGCGGCCCCTGACATCCAGCTAGAGGGTCTTGAGAGCGCTTTAAGCTCCGCAAGATATGGGACATCCCAGCCGAAATTGAATTTTGTGCATTTTAGCCTTAGACTCGGACATCTGGTGTCCACAGTTTCAAGGATTTTCTAACTGACCAAAATTTGGCCAGTTCTGACAGTACTCAATACATTGAACTAATACATATGTAAATGCCCTATTACTTACTATGGTATGTTGCAGGGATGTAAATGAGACCTTCGCTTACGAGACCGAGACGGGACTGAGACCTTGCAAGTTGCAAGGCCAAGACCGAGACTTGTTTCAAGACCTTCAGCATTGTGCCAAAACAGTGAATGGCGACATTCAAATTAAAACTATTTATATAAACCATTACCGGTATTTAGTATTTTACCGTGTATAGTCAGCACCAAGTAACAGTTGATAGTAATTAAAACACCTGTGTTTGTTTCAGGTTTGCAACCTATCAAAAATAATCATGCGTTCTTAAGTCCTAACTGTTCAAATTAATTCAAAATGTCAAAGCCTATACTTTTATCAGTATGCCATGAACATGGATTCATTTCAAGCAACAAGTAGTGTACGTTTTTGTTATACTTCACAAAAACTAGCTTCACCAGTGTACTGGGATACAGACGTGACCTCGTAAACCTCATGATCAGGCGTGACTGGCTGAAGACTCTCGCTAGCATCTGAGCTGCATGGTGCACAAAACAGCTTCATTACAATAAGTCGCAGAGTAGCAGCAAATGAAGGATCATTGAACACATCTAGTCCGACTGCACTGCAGTTCATCAAACACTGAAAGTCTGTGGAAACATCAGGTTGTTCTTTTTTCAGTGCTGCATTGCGTTGTGGCTGTGTTGACATACAATAAAACAGTTCCAGTTTCTTTGAGTTTGAAGGCACGGAAGGAGCAATCCACTACTGGCTGTGTTGGATGACAGTAGATCACGATCAGCTGGAGATAGTGGTCGTTGAGCCTGCGACTGCCTGCACAGTGTTGTAGCAGGAATGATGTCGTGGTCACTCATGCACTTGTATTGCGATAAATAAGTGAACTTGTGAATCAGTAAACAAAATAGATGCCCTGCATTCAAAACAATGTAGGTGCAATTTTACAGTGAAGCAAAAAACTGCATATTGCCTTGTAAATGGGACCCTATGGTACGAGACCGAGACATTTAATTTTCAGTCCGAGATGAGATCAACACCTTCCCACGTTTCCATGAGACCGAGACATTTGGATACTACGTTTCGAGACCGTCTCGTGACCGAGAGGTCTTGACCGTGACTACATCCCTGGTATGTTGCTTAACTTCTTTTTATTCATATAGGCTTTTACCGCAAAACCCTATTTTCATTTAAAAAAGCAATACACCTGTATGATATGTTACATAGGCCGTGGTCTAACGTAGGGATAAGTCATTAATTTTACTTCTGATCTTTCAGGGTATTATCAATAACACCAACTATTATACTATTTCACATTATACTATCAGGAAAGCAGTATTAACAAGCTATTTGACAGTAGTGCTACTTCTGTTTAAGGTCAACTTCTCTAAGGATGTTTTTTTACATTAATAATGAGGAACATTGAAACCCAAACACAATAATGTGGCTAGTTTGGGAGATTTTATTCCCCTAGACCAAATTACATGCAGCCTGCATTCACTCCCCCTTATAGACATCCCTGGTATTATGGTTATGTTTAGTTATTAGGAATTACGGTTTACAAGTTACCGGTGACGAACTGTGTGCACAGTGAATAACACTTTTAGGTTTCCTTATTCAAAATGGTAATACAAGCCGGGATCATGCCCATGTTGTCAGTGACACTTCGGAAATGTGTTGACATGTCGGCATCAGTGCCGAACTCTTATAATAATAATAATAACAACCAGGATGAAATTTATGGTGCTGTCATCATGGCAAAGCCATTGCGAGAGTTCACCCGGTTCATTTGATGAATGCAGACTCAGCGACGAGGTGGCCGCCAACCCTCAGACCAAGCCAACCGACTTGGAATGTGAGTCCGCCAGAAAGAAATGGCAGCTACCGTCCACATCCACCATCGCCTTTTTATTATTACTCAGCCCGAGAGCTGACTGATACTCATTTTACCGTCCCACAAAAGGTGGAAGGCTGAGTCGACCTATGCATTGCAGTAAGGTGTGCACCCCGTGCCCAAGGCTGTATGTCTCAGTGGCTGTCGTGATAAACACTACTGGGTCCTCTCTCACCACCGTCAAGCATGTTACCATTAGGATACTGAGACACTCTTACGGATGCTTCCAACTGTATTTGACTTCCATTGTTTGTTCACAGAAAGTACGCACAAATATTATTATAACGCCTAATATCTGTTCGTCCACGCTGTAACAGAAAGTAGGTCATATTTACTTATTATGTATAATTGAGAAGTAAACCTGATGATACCAATCCATACCACATCCATCCAGTAGATTTTTTTGCTGGAGGCTCACTGCTTTATAGGTAGGAGGTCCTTGGTGTGGCTTTGGGGTCAGTGATATTGGGTTAGAGGAGTTACAGCTTAATCAGCTTGCATTATCGGTGCAGGGTAAGGGATTCTGCATGAATGCTATAGCCTACTTTTGTACCCGGTGACCGGCGAGTCTGCTGCAGTTTTTACACCCGCCCAAGTTCCCAACATGTGGTGTGTTTGTTTGACTGATGTGATTTCTTTCATTGTGTGACTAGAGGCTTATGCTGATGCACATGTGGATGACGTCGCCATGGATATAAAGTCACGCAATGATCTCATTGAGACGTACTTCAATATGGGATTGACAGATCATGACATTGTGCAAAATCTGCAGCAGTTGCATCGACTATCTATTAGTGAGCGTCATGTGCGAAGACAGTTGGTGGCAATGAACTTACGCCGACGCTGTTATGGAGATTTGGAGGAAACAGTGGACTTCATTTCGGATCAACTGCTAGGGTCAGGCAGGTTACTGGGATATCGAACTATGCATGGAAAATGTAAGCAGCACGGTTTGCAAGCAAGAAAGGAAGATGTTCGTATGATTTTACAGGAGTTAGATAGTGAGGGTGTAATGACAAGACGAGCTCGACGTCTTATACGACGTCAGTATTATGCTCCTGGACCTAATTTCATCTGGCACTTGGATGGGAACGATAAGCTCGTCCCATATGGGATCGGAATCCACGGCTGTATAGACGGTTTTTCCAGGAAATTGATTTGGCTAAATGCTTACGTTAGTAACAAGGATCCTATGATTATTGCCAATTACTTTGTCGATGCCGTTATCATCAATGAAGGCTGTCCACGTATACTTCGAGGAGATGCAGGCACGGAAAACGTGAATGTGAAAGTCATTCAAGAATATTTACGTCGCAACAGCTCCGACAGTGTAGCTCACAGGTGTTATATGGAAGGTGCAAGTACAGGTAACCAACGCATAGAAAGTTGGTGGGGGTTCATGCGCAAGCATTGTATACAGTACTGGATGGACTTGTTTCAAAGCATGCGCGACTGCGGAGAATTTCAAGGGGAGTTTCTTGACAAGGAATTGATTCGATTCTGTTTTCTGCATTTGATCCAGGCAGGCATTCTACCTAAAAATTCAATCTGAAACTAGAACCAGCAGTGCATGCAGCTACTGCTAACTGCAACAGTACAACTACTATAACTGTCATGACTAGTTCAGCTACAAACCAATGAAGCCAAGTATTTAAGTACCAAAGTACTTAAGTAATTCATTGGTCTCAGTTACTTGCACAGAAATATTATTTAAATGGTACTTAGTAGTTATACTTGAGTAAACTTTATCTATACTGAAATATGTTCATCTCGCAAGGTTCAAGGCAATATACGAAATTTTCACAGTTGACTTCTTCTATGACATTCTTAGCCACATTTCAGCATGAGTTTTCGCAGTGGTTGCCAGCAACAGTGACTGGCCAGCAACAGTGACTGTCAGTACACGACACCACACAGGAATCTTTCTTATTTTTGTATAATTTTATTTACTAACAAATGGCCATAGCCCATAGTCCGAAATGCACCCAGAACTCCACACGTCTGTCCTCTCCACCGGTCCGTCAACACATGGCCGCCCTCCACAGACAGCCGGCCACACAGCCGGACCGCCGGCAACTCCACGTGACCCGATCAACCGCCGACACGACACGAACATCTGACAGTGACACAAAATCTTAATCGTCCTAGTCAAAGCACCCATTGCTGAAATATTAACATAAGTCATAGGGGCCATTTTTCTTTAGACAACCTGTATATTATTGTGACTTGCACCATCGCTAGTTTACAGACTAATTCGCTTAAATAATTAACACTGTAAAACTCACGTACGTAACAACTACTACAACTGTTACGCCACAGAACAATGGAGTCAATTATTTCAGTATCAAAGTACTTAATTTATTCATTGGTACTCAGTTACTTGTGGAGAAATAAAGAGTACTGGCACATAACTGTTATAACTACGACAACTTTGTCCATGTCATAATTATTTATGAAAGTACTTCCTATTTATAACAGAATGGAATAGATTACAGTTTTTCCTGGTTTGTTGACCTACTTGGATGACAATGGAAAATTAAGGCAGCTGCCAGTTTTTTACATTGGATTAATTGTATGGCAAATGCATGCTTTTGCTTGTAATTGTTTAAAAATTTGTCGACTGACAGTTAGTTGTATATCACACAGAATAGTCTGAGTACTCTGTATGACTGTGGTTGACATTTACTTGCTCTGATTAGAAAAGGATTTAACAAGTACGCCTGTCTTCAGGGATGGCCACATATCCACACATGCTGATTCTATGCGTGGCCTGTGCGCACGCCCATTATGCCGCCGATGCCATGGTGTACTAGGGGCAGGCGAAAAAACACACACAGACTGGTCGATTCGTCTGATTTTCTTGGCTTCTGGGGGAGCAAAGTTCCCCAAAATGGGAGATTCCCTGTCCAGGACGCCCATGAAACACCTACCGGCATGTGTGGATAATAAATGACTCTGCTGAGTTTTTGAAAATTTTACCGGATTTACATTTATATAATGTCAGCATTTGTAGTTCACTTATTATGTATTTTTCTTCTACTTGTACGTAACTTAAGTTAGTCCTTAAGGCTTCAAAACACAACATTTATTTATTTGCATTCCGAATGTGTTTCAGACGGAGCTCGATGCTGTGATGGATGTGTGGGACTCGCACAAAATCCGTCCATCAAGTAATCCTGTGGTCCCAAGTGGGCGACCGAACAACATGTACCATCTACCTGCACTGTGGAGTTGCACCGACTGTAAAACGGCAGTTACACAGGTCGACCTGCATGTTTGTGCCAATAGTGGACTGACCAAAGTGCGAAACAGTATACCTTGTGATGATGACGTTCATCAACTTTGTACTGCAATAATGCGCAGGAATAATCTTCTTCTACCTACTGACGGTGACTCCGGAGTTATTTTATTCAGCGTGCTAAAACAGCAACTGCTGTTAATTCTTTAAAACTACTTTCAAATTCAAGTATGTAACAACTGAAACTATGTAAACTAAGAAATTTCACAACTCTGTAAACGTCTATCATATGCATTCTTGCATACCTGCTGATTTATTACATTAAACTTTGTATTAAATGTCGATGCTTTTTTTCTATCTGCACATCACAAAGTTTGACGAAATAATAAGCACGTTACTAATGTGTCTGTATTACAGTTGTTCATTGTTAACATGATGCAACATGTGGTTAAATTCAGGTTGAGAACTGCTGGGGGTGATTCAACCTTCAGTTATTTTTTGACTCACGCCCAGTTTGCAACTCATTTCCCACAACACCCTGTGTGGGTAAGCTGTAACCCCGAGTTGCAGTTGTGCCCTTGCTGATGGTAAATTGAACTCTTTTCACCAGTTCTCACGGTTGAGGCGATATGAGCGGATATTGATCGAAATTGTGGTGTTTGAAGGGGGTGGTGCTTTGAGCGCAAATTTCAGGGGGAAGAGGGGTCATCCACCAACACATTGGCATCATAAAACTAGAGTTCCTGGGCTATCACGTGGCGTTATGTGTGTGACCGATGTTCAGCTGTTTAGATACAATACTGGCGTGTGACATACAGACGGTGACGTCACGTGGGTAAAAATTGCTTCAAAGTTGATCAACTTCTCAATCTATCGTGTCCTGTCAACAGTTGACAGGATGTTGAAACATATCCTAGTATGCACAGCAATGTATATGGTCGGTCATAGTTTAATTGTCACCTCAAGCTGTAACAAGACTCAAGTATGCCCCAGTCACTTGCGGTCACGTGACCAAAAACCACGGTACAATGTCTACATTAAGAGTCTGATTGCTTTTAGGCAGTAGAGTGCCCCATATTCTAAATTCACACAAAGTTTGAAGTCGATGCTTCATCAGCTGTTTCGCTGACAGCAATTTCTCCAAAATCAATAGGACGGTCAGACAGTGTCAGATGACCGTAAGCCATGCCCAGTTTATGTGCCAAAGTGCATTCTTCAGGTAGGTGGCCTCCTATTCTAAATTCTATTGTAAATGCCCACCATATTTGAAGTCTATAGTTACAGTCGTTTCACAATTAGTGTGCAGTGGGTTGCCATTACGGGTCATGCTGCGGTGTCGAAAGTGGTGTCGTTGGATAGCCAGTATAGGGTTTCCTAACAGCGTTCCACAGTAACTATAGGGCTATGATGCACCGTTTAGCCACAGATCACCTTCGTGACCAATCGACCAACCAACGACTTTTCCATGTCAATATATGCCCCATTCACAATGTGACTGGGACATATAAAATCTAAGCAACATCAAGGATGTGAGTTGCAACATAACGGTGACATGTTCGGGTTCGGCACGAGCAGATATTTATGAAGCAAACAGTATGCACAACCACCTGAAATAGTGTATACTACACTGTAATTACTGTAATTATTGCAGTTGTTACACTGAAGATAATCACTTATCGTTAGTGAATACGAAAACTACACAGATTTCTGTCAACTAATGTCAAGTACTCGCCAACCACATACACCTCAGGTCCACAACATGGGGAGTCATGAAAGACTCAAACTTTCCCAAATCCACAGCACTCTGTCACTGCCCGAGACATGAGCGCATTGAATTCCGTTTCGGTAACCTCTGTAGGTAGCCACAGTCTAAGGCCACATGTCGATGCATAAGGCAGACGTCCCTTTTCATTGTAGAAAGCGACTGACAACGGTTTCTCATCCGCGTGGAACTCGTCGCAAATGCTAGGTGACGGGAATCCTGCTGGTGGCTCACAGTCAGCACCGGTCCAAAACGAGCACACTTGTGCAATTGTCACACCATGCTTCTCTGTCAAACAGTATCACTCATACAATGTTAAAGCAGCAGGCATAGATACATTAAGCGTGGGCATAGCCGGCCACATGTTTTGTGATCACCGGAGTGTGTGTCTGTCATACTGAAAGCTTTTAATGTCCTATATAAATTTCAGCCAAAGTTGGCATGGTATACATAGGTACCCTATGATGGTTTCAGCTGAAAAAAACCTGTTGTGAATAGGCATTTCAAGGCAAATGTCACACACACACACACACACATGTTTAACCGCCATTTTCCCTACCTTTGCAGGGGTTAGCCGGATTTATGCCCCTAAAAGGGGCATTACTGAAGCAGCTCACTGATTTCACAAGCCGGATGCTCTTCCTGATGCTTAACCCACAGTGACAAAGTACTGGAGGATACCTATAGGCTCGGCCTTGTTTTCTTTTACACATGTAATATCTGCAACTCGTGTCAAACCAACAGTGTCAAAGTTCTGAAGGAAGTGGCAAGATTTTAAGACAAGATGTCCTTCCTTGCGCCAACCCCATTCAGGCGCCTTGTACAACACAGAGGAGAGGATAGGATAGGATATGGTATGCTTATTTTAATGCCCAGCACACAGGCATCTGTACTTCATATGCCAATATGTCAAAAGCTAACAATAATAAAGCCGTGGTCATTGCTGAACACGCTGATGAAATCGGGGTCACTGAACCCATTGCGGCCGATGCTAAGACGTCATGGTCTGCCTACACACCAGTTTGGCTGTGGAGTGTGTCTGCATATGCAAAATATCAGCATGCAATTGTGCTCGCTGTATTACCACGTAAGTTTGGGTAAATGTTATCTCGGGACATGAATAGCAATAGAATTCAGCTGCCAATGACGCTAAAAGGCTGCACATAATAATATTCTGGAGAAATAAATGGTTAACCAAAGGTCCTAAGCAATAGGCAGAATGATAATTAATAAGGCAATTACTGCTTGCCAGAAACAGCTGTTTTGAATGCTTACCTTCACAATCCTGTAGATACATCTCAAAGAAGTACATAGCATCTTCCTCGTCACGTCGCTTACGACTGCCAACTGGAGAATATGCGATACAGTACAGTTTCTTGAGAGTCAGCAGCGTGAGTTGGTGGCTGCTACTTGCTGCCAGTAGATCCATCGTCAAACACTGATTGCCCTTCATGAGTGTCCACAACTCTCCCAGACCATTAGTGAACTGTGCGATTTCAGCCGATACGCTATAACAAGCAGATATGCCAACTGCAGTTAATTTACAGACAGAAACTAGATGGCTGTATTGTGTTGAATGAACACAATAGAATCGGTCCGCTTTATGCAACAGATGTTTCCCTTGGGCCCGCCAGAGTCCTCGACACAAACGGCATCTCGATCACTGCAGCCGTTTTTTCCGGGCTCATCAGATAACAGACCGACTGACAGACCACGTTATTCGGTCGGTAACAATAGGCGGAGCACACAGTGGAGAAGCCAAATTTTGTTATTGTCTAAGGCTACAACAAGTCTATTGGACCAGTTGACTCAACAGATTGGATCAACTTCAGCAATCGGCAGCTGTATTCAGCTGTAAGACTAGATGGGTTGCAGTGTATCTGGAGACACACTGCAATATAGGCTCGAAGAGAGCATGTACCACCGGCATACTCGACAGGTGACACAACTGTTTACTTATTGACTGACGTGCAAGCTGTTTACTTCCTGCATTCGACGATACCTAGTGTCATGTGCCTGCGACTGAGTGATGCCAGCGTTATCTGCAGTGTTGCTTACTTTCAGTTTCAAATTCAGTCTGTTTTTCTTCTGTGTCGGTAGCCAGGCAGCTGCAGCGGACATCAGACATTTCTGAAAATTAACTATGTTTGTCTTATTTTATTTATGCTTATTTTAAATTAATTTAAATATGCTTAATGTAAATTATTCATAAGAAATAAAACGGACTAAAAATTCGGCACCCGATGTGGGAATCTAACCACAGACCCTTGTGTAGAATCTGCTACAGATTCTATGTGCTAAAAATTATCAATATTGATCATGTTTCATTGAAGTTATAAGGAAAACAATTTTGGTGTGTATTTGATGCCTCACAGTGTACTATCACAGACTAGTCTGCTGTCGTAGTCAAGAACGCACTATATCAATCCAACACATAAACCATGGATGTCTGCGGGTCTGTCTGTTCCATATCTGCTCCTAAACCGCTTGACTGATTTTGATAAAACTTGGAAGATATATTACTTATGAGCCTGGAAAAGGCATGGTTTTGTCCATGCTGCTACGCCACTGGAGGCGGAAGGCACTTCGGCGACATCGGTATGCAAGACGTAGAGGCAGCCATCACAGTATGGTAGCAAATATTACACAATGCTATGATAAAAAAATAATGCGAACGTCACTATAATAACATACAGTGGTGAAGCAGCGTCTGTGCTAACTGCTTTGACTAATATCAATTCCACCACTTACCGGAAATGCAAGATGTTCTGGAGTAATTTACATGCCACATTTGCGTTGTCAGTAACATCCAAGCCGTGGATATTGCATATGCCATTGGCTAACAAGTAATCTGTATGCTGCACTTTTGCAGAAAGCATGTCTTGGGTTGTTTTCACATCCAGAAACTGAACAAAATTGCATAATTGGGGTAAGGTTTACGAATTACAATAAAACATTAAATGCAACAGAAATGTTTAAATCACACAGTAAAGCAAATTCAAAGTGCGAGCAACGTTACAATAATTACGCTACGTTAAATTGATGATGTGTCTAGCATTGACACGTAGTAGAATTCTCACAGGTTAAAGTCTAATTGAAATCAGACAATTTTCTTTGAGGGTTAGATAAGCCGAAATGGCTATGAGTCCGTCAAAATAGTGTGCAAAATGCTTACCGTGGAATCATACCAAGTTAGCATGCCTAACTCTATTGTGCGTAAAATGTCAATTTTCTTGATTATTTTGTTTTGATCGGAACGAGCATGACTGTTGTTAAGAAATTTCAGTAGGCTGGGGGATACTTGTACCAAGGGCATGCAGATGTCAGAAGTTTCTAAATGTTGTTGCAAAAAATATGAAAACTTAAATATAAATGACTTCAAGTATTTGACACCAAATTGCATAAAGCGAAACTATAAAGACATTTTGCTGCATCTGGTTAGAGCAGATGGATTTTTCACAATTTTCACTTAACATACAGTGAAGCGACAGCAAGCATTAGTACAAATGGTTACACAAGGAATATTTGAAATCAATGACATTCTGTATCAAACTTCCTTTTGGTCAATATGTAAAAAAATTTTGACATACTACACACTTTTGTACTGCCAATCATTGCAAAGTCATCAATTTTGAAAACAGCCAAGTTTATTTCACAGCAGCTTGCCTGACAAATTATGTCCTTTGATTCCAAATCAATATCATTCGTGGCATCATGAAGATCGTCCTTGATATGCAGACCCATCATCAGAGAACACATATACTTTGACAAGCAATTCAAGCCAGGTCCACCATTCACCAAGCTCCACGTGGTGAGTTGACCAGCCAAACGGTAGTGCTGCCGTTGTAGAAGGTCAATGTTGTGGGAAAAAATGCGTCGATTAGGATGTCCCTCAAATATGCCCATCTCAGAACGCACAGCAACCATCAGCAATCTGGAAATGCAAAAGAACATGATCAAGACTACTAGCATGCAATGCAGTTAAAATGTCAGACGACAGCCATGTAGCAATTATGGTTTGCATTCACGGCCTCCCATTTCCCGGGAATCCCGACCATGCTTTGCATAATCACATCGCAGTTACTATTTATAAGTTTCTACTGTTAGGTCTACTCTTCTGAGTTGACCTAATAAAGTGGGTCTCAAATGTACTGCCTTCACAGACTTTTGCCCAGACCGTTTGTTCTGAGCTACTCAGTTTTTGTTCTTAGTTTTCCTTATTTTGTCAGTGCCAAGGATGACGACCGCAGTTGACGACTGCATTGAGCTGTAGGTCGTTCTGCAGGAACCATAATCGATGGCCATATCGTCAGCTTTTGAGCACATGTTAATGTATCGTATCGTATGTCTGTACGTACATCCGTCCGTCCACAAACAGTTTCTTCTACGATATAATGTATAATAACAAACGAAGTCAATGGACCATCAGTGACTGTGATATTAACTGACATTTACTGAACTATGCCTAGCATCTGCTTACTGCATGAATGGTATTGGTAGAAAAATAGCTGTATTTGAAATTTGAACTGGACTTACATCAGAAGTCATTACAGACTAGGGACTGCAGACTGCAGAAACTAAACGTTGTGTTTTTGCATATACAGTGTGTTCAAGTGATACGTGTTTGAAGCCATAGTGTGATTCGTCAGTGCTCCTATTCAGTTCACAAGTCGGTATTCACTGCAATGCAGTCGGCTATCCATTGCCGACAAGTACAGCTGGAGAGTTGACGTACTACTTTGGCTACACAGACTAATTTGCAGCTGCCAACATACTGAAATGGCTTCTTTGTAACATAACTTTAAGTTTCTCGTAGAATGTTGGACACCTATGTTAAGCAATAAACTTCCAAAGTTACGTTATAGCTGCAATTACCGAAAAGTTATTTTTCCAATTTGTTCAGCAGTAGTTTTGCACAGTTAGGAAGCAGAGAAATGGTATGATGCAGAGTGCAGATATAACTGCAATGAGAACTTTAACCTGAAAAATTCACGAGTGGGGCCTCCTTCATCTGTGGCATCTTCTCCGGAGAAGATGACTGTGAGAGGACGGTGAAAATCGAAGTCTGTTTGCTGAACAGCACGGAACACAGATGACAAAATATTTCGTCGCTGTATGATAACTGTGCAAGGTTCCAGCTTAGTCACATAAATAGTTCCAAAATAGCTGTAATAGCACATTGATTGCAGTCAAAGTAGTAAGAGTTATTTTTGTTATAACAAAAGGGACATACAGTACTGCTGACAGATGGATAACGTAATGAAAGGAAATACTTAACAATTGCTAAGGAGAGCCAACAACTGTCTTTGCATAGACCTAAAACACAGGTACGCCACTTACTTATGCCAATTTACCGATGCCCATCAAGGATCACATGAAATTCAGCATCTACCACTATTTTGTGGCCTACAGGCAAATATTGCATTTTTCGTAGGGTGTTTGTAAGGATTTCTGTCTTTCTTCGTAACTGGCTATCGCAAAGACTACAAATTTGATGTAAAGGTTGAATGTGCTAGTCACAGCCTACGGACGACAAACTGTCCCTGATTGGGGCGTGGTCAGGTCATGTGACCCATTACAAAATTTTGGGGCTCCAGTCATATCACTGGAACGGCTGAACCTAGTCGTCAAATTCTTTATAGGAGTACGCAATATCAATTCTATGCAACAGGATGACATATAACCAACAAAAGGGCGTGGTTATGGTCATGTGACCGTTATAAAATTTGGCCATTAGTCGTGATGCAGCGTGACGCGTGGGTTTGTCAGTGACAGCTGAGCTACTTGGATCATTAGGGCCAAGCCATATTGCTGTTGTTCAACAAATTTTGGGTCCACACAATATCACATTACAAAATTAAAGGTGGAGGCAGAAGGTAGTTGAAAGTACATACCTGCATAGTTCAGCTTCGGAGTTAGCAGGCAGGAAACTTGCAGCGATGGCAGACTGCAGTTCGTCATCATCATCTTCATGTAATTCACAGATTTCCACATAGTTTGCATATGTAGATCGTGCACTACTTCGAAGTTGAACCTGCCTCAAACAATAAAGTAAAGAATACGTCGATTTGTATAGCGCATCATCGTAACTACCTGTAATGTATGCTAAGACATGGATCACAGTTTTACCTGCAAATTACACCATGCCTGCCTTTACTCCCCAGCCGTATAGCATCACCGCCCTTTGGCTGGTACTCAGTTATTTTACTGTCCCATGGAGGGTACACAGCTGAGTCGACCTGGGTGGTTGGTTACATACCGAAATAAAGTGCTGCCTCCGGGAGTCGAACCCGGACATAGTCACCCATCACAGTACTAACCGGGCTCGGCGTAGGTTAACCTTGTTGATGGAGACCAACGCGTTACAACTATGCCAAACCGCCGCCTGCAGCTCTTACTTACACAAGTCAGGACAGGACATAAGATAGAGATGTCACAATAATACAATAACGTGGCATAATGTTTAGAAGATACGAACTTGAAAAAGAGAAGATGCACAAATGTAAAAAAACAGAGTACAACATTACAGTAAAATCAGAGACATTCATATATGAATGTATAACTGCAGCCTATTGATAATAAAGCAGGGTATGTGGAGTGAAAAATTTACGAAATATCTGGTGACCGAAAATTATGCGCATTAGTAAATGTGATGAAATTGGGCTCACTTTGTCGCTTTTTGCATTTCAGTCCAACTGTCCCCAGATCCCCCCGGGGTAGGGGAGCCCCCAAAATTCAGATCATATAAAGACCGAAGTGTTTGCAGGCATTTGTATGCAGGCATATGCTGGTAAACACATCAATTATTCCTGTTAAAGTACATATCAGCTTCTGTTAGGTCGTCGTGGCAGAAAGCTAGGACAGTGCACAGATGGTGCAGGAAATGAAACACATACCGTTGGCGTGCCAAGATCTACAAATGTTCCATCTTTGACATCAGTCTAAAGCAGAATAAACAATAAACACCAGTACAGTTCAGTAACCAACCCAGTAAATTTTCGTTGCTGTTGTGAACATGTTAATTTAGCATTAACTGGCCTTACGTTAAGTATGCAACAATTATTATTAAACCACATTGCAGTTGGTTTTTTGGCCGGCGAACTTTGCCCGTCCTATGCAAGACCTGTAGCTGACGAGTGACCAGTTATGTGGGTAAACCATCCGCTATAGGTCAACCAACCAGGCCAACTAAGCCTTTCATCCCTTTTCCGGTGTCGATAGATGACTAGTAAGCTGCAATTGGATGTCTCATACCTCAGTTAGGGGTGGCACAATCTGGTGAACACTTACGAAGGAAAGGCAGGCATGGTGTTTTTGCAGGTAAAAATATGTGATCCATGCCTGAGTGCTTTCAACGTTAATGCATAAATGCAAAGCCTCTAATGCGCTGGTGCGCTAGTAAACGGAGAAGAGAAGAGTCTTCAGATAACGTCTGAGAGAGCAGGTTGACAGCGCCGTATCTCTGATGCTGTCTGGCAGTGCGTTCCAGGCCATCGGACCCGCAACAGTAAAGGCCCGACGGCCGAACTGCGTGCGACGGTGACGTGGAACATCGAGCTGGTTGCCCTTTCCTTTACTATGTAGCTAGATGCCGCCTATTGTGAACAACCAAGTAGCGTGGTCTGTCGGTCTGTGACCAAGTGAGCCCTGCAGAAAATATGGAATCGATCGAGATACCGTTTGCGTTCAGGACTCAGGTGGGCCCAGGGGACCAGTGGACCTGTTGCATATAGCGGACCGATTTCAGATGAATAGTGTACTGTGTTCATTCAACACAATACAGCTCTATAGTTAAAATTGGAAGCATCAGACGGTGATCATACATGACTGACCAAAGTTTACAAAGCAAAACCAGGAAAGTTACACATACGACGAACAGCACAATCTAGGCAATATGTGCAAAGGCCTAGAGTCAAAATTTTCCAAACAGCTGCATACGACGCTCATTGCTGGCAGTGAACTGGTTGACAATCGACGGTACATTTCTGACTCATTCTCATCTGTTTAGCTGCATAGCAATGCCTTCCAGAAGATTAAGTTGATCCAGATATTAGCGACAACTGGTGTTTCGAGTTAAGTGAGTTGAGGCGCACGAAAAAATCAATTTTTTCCTGTTAATAAACGATTTCTGACAGGACATTAGCTACCGCAAACACTCCCACTACGTTCCCGTCTCCCTTTCCTGTCGCACACACCCTCCCCATCCTACTCCCTTCTTTCCACTTGATTTACCTCCCCACCAGGTTCCCCATTTCCTAGCCCACTTCTTCCATCCCTTCTGCATCCCTCTCCTTTACCTCTTGTCATTTCCCCTCCCCATTTCCTCCTTATCCATTTTCTCTCTTCTTTTCCCCTTCCCCTTAATCCCTTCCCAATCTCTCGCATCCCTTGTCATCCCTCCCTCCTTTCCTTTCTCCTGCCTAAGTATTCTTCGCACCCTTCATGTCTCCCCTCCGGGCCTCCCGCCCATTTTCATTCTTTCCTGTTCCCCTTCCCTCCCAATATCCAGGAGGCAAAGTAATATAATCAGGGCGGTTTGCATTGCCTGCAGGGTCGTGAAAGCTATGGTGTTGTAGTTTGCTACGGTATTTATTTCAGCAAAGCACACTAACTGAGACGTGTTAGGCACAAACTATGTTAGTAAATAACTAAATACTTAAATAACACTGCCCAATTGTTGCGGACAGAAATCAATCTGGTAACAATTTAAAAGGAAAAACAGAACCGAACAATCGGCGTACACTCCAGAGTTAGGATAAATTGCACAGTTTAATGAACACATAAATACTAAGATAACAACTACTCAACACAGAATCAGTAAGTAATCATGACTATTAGACATCACTCACAGTGTGTTCAGTTGGAAATGTAGTAACTGCAAAGCGACAGTAAAATTCTTCAGGTGTTATTTACACAGGTGGCACACAGAGTAACCATAACAGCAAAATTTTACAATAGTGTGGTCGAGAAGACAAGTGAGAAGAAAAGCAGATGGCAACGTTGTGGAAAACCTGTGAACGAAATTGTATTAATCAAACTACCAAGTTCGCATTTGTATGTAGTGAAAAAAGGAATCAGTTGGCAACACTCATAACACTGGCTATCAGAAGTTCACAGAAAAGTAACAAAATGAGTCAATAAGTCTGACGGAAAGCCCTACACAACAGTAAGGTGTAACTGGAAATAGCTATGTACACCATACTGTTTCCGATTGCACTGGGAACAACATTAGCAATTCAGAGGTAATTGGCATATGCTATGAAGCAGTAGTGTCTTGGTATATACTGCAAGTTATAAGTTATGTTACAAGCATATGGAACACTACTACAGATGTCAAAGCTCAATCCATGTCATTAACAGTTATCCACAGGAATGTGCTATGAAATCTTCACACATGCCACTTCTCGTATCATAAGTCACAGTTCAAAAAGTCATGTACAAACCTGCTGGAATGACTGTGGGTAGCGAGACGTCTGGTAATTCAAAGTCACTGTCCTAAAACACCATACTTCATCATTGCATTATTGCAGTGCAGTGCACAATCTTTATACTGGTCACAAAATGTCTCTAAATTTATATAAACAGTACCATACAGTAAGACTGTTATAACAGATTCAGATATAACATACATTTGTATATTGTGGATCGTTTTAACAAGTCACGGTCAGTTTCCTATGCAAAACCGAACACTTATAGCGGACTCGGTTACATCGGATTTTAGTTTAGTTTAGATCATTTTCTATGCCCGTCTGCAGAATGAGGCTCAGGCTTTAGCAGCATGACCCTAACCACTTGCAGTGCATATTCTGGAAATTTGGCATTAACATCACAACATCTGGCAAGGTTGGCTCTACAGAATGCAGTACAGTGCCTATTTACAGGGATGTAAGCATCATTTTGGAGATGTGATGGCGTGAAGGCAGGAAACTGCATTCGAAGGTACACCCTTTATTTCACACCGGCCACAGTGATCCCTTATGATTGTTTGAATATGCCATACTTCGCTGAATGCCTAAGGCATTAGACCATCTAACAGTTAATGGCATATAAGTGTAATTTCACTTGACTACGTAGGGTAGCGTTGTTGAAAATAAATGGACGCATTTGCTAGCACAAATGCATGCATTTGTTATTCTATCTGTGTCAAAAATTACACACAATGAGGACAATGAGGATGCTGACCGAGTCATTGAGTGGAGAGTCGTCATTTGCCGAAGTCGTGGCACCAAAATTACTGTCGTCTAGAATCAAGCGCTTCGTTGCATGGCTTCGAGTCACTGGCAATTGCTTTGTGGACCCAACGTCAGTCTTCTTGCATGAGAAAATGTTGAGACGTAGCATTTTAACTTTCGTACGTTCATACAGTTCACCCATGGTGCACTGCCCAACTGAGCTGCCATCAAAATTGCGGATCTCAAATTCAAAGTCACCAATATCACCCTTTTTATTTTTTCCATCGGGAAAGAACAGTTGCAGGGCACTTTGAAGAATATCTTCCACTGTCATTAATTTAGGTACTGACAGATGACGTATTCCACCTCCATTCTGAATGCGCACTTGTTTGTGCATTTGAGAAGCAGGATCAAAATCATGCCAGCCAACCTCAATGCGACGGTTTTCTCGCACCGCATTTGAATTTCCACGAAGCTTTTCGGGACGGGATGCAGATTCGTCATTAACTAACAGAAGTGATTTGCCGGATTTGCGTCTTCGTTCAGCTATCTTCTGCCTCAATCTGCTCAACACAGGTCTGTTGATTGCATCCTCTGCCACACTTGAACATCCCTGACCATGTGCACGCACGAATGACTTGACAGCTATACGATCACCATATGCAGGCAGATAGCGTTCTAATTCATCATCAGTCATTGCCATAATGACATCAGCATCAACCTGCATTAAAAGTAGCACAACAATGTAACGTGACCCATAAACAATTACCAGAATTTTAGCTGCCGCTGCTCAATCCCATATCACAGAAAAGAAACTGTAAACAACGTAAAGCAAATAAACTCAACTAGCCACTGTGCACAAAAAAATATAACTCTCACTTGTACTCTTAACAGCTTTAAATATGGATTTGGTTGCAAATGGCAGTAACTGAGAAAACTTCTTTTTAGTAATACTTTAACAGTAGTCATGCTACAAATTGAGGAATCTCTGTCATCATGTCTGTTTTTTGTGCAACGGGCACATTGTTTGTCGGATCGACTTGAAACTCCACCGGTGTACACATGAACATGATAGGGTATTCATCCCATGAACTTACCTCATACTTGTCAGCTTCAGATCGCACCATAAATTTATGTCTATCATATCATGTCATAACACAAGAACTTGCTAAGTGACATTAGAAAGCAGTGAAGCTGTGGCAAACAGATGGCCATAGGGTGCCAGAAGCACAGTATATGCTGGATGCAATGAAGCATCAGCACAATAGATGCTAGTTATTGCCATAAGGGTCATATATCAAGCACAATAGTGCAATAAATTGCAGTTGACGTCTATGAAACTGATGAAAATTTTTTATCAGCACTCCATAATTAAATCAAACAAAAACAGAAGAAAATGAAACATGTTATAGAGTTGCTGGGTGCTAGTTAAAATACAATGTAAAAGCAAGGCTATGTCTGCATAGCAAAGGTAAAATGAGTCAATAACTAAGAGTACATGAAAGACATGTGTTCTTCGATAAAAGCGATGACTTTGTTGCAGCTGGCAGTTTCAAAAAAGTTCGTTGTGATAGGTACTGATAACTATTGATGAAAAGCATAACTGAAAACAACACATTCTAGGTTTTCAACAGTGAGAAGGTCTCCTATAATTGAAACGTTTGTGGAAACGTGTTTCATAACAAGCATGGGTGCAGTGAATTACAAAACCGTTACACAATGGAGCAGCTGCAGTCCCAAGCATTGTTAGACTGAGGAAACATATCTTAGACTCCTTGGCAATCATCACCAACATGTGAGAAGCAGTGTCCAGTACCAACCAAATGTCCATGCAAAGTCTTCACGATTGCATTCAGATCTATTCAGCCATTGTGGAAATTTAAACTGTACTACAAATACGCTCAAAACTTATTAACACAGGGAATTTAATAGCAAAATTATATTACTCACCTTCTGGCGTTCCATTTCAGCCAAAACGTTTTCCTCGACTCCACGTTCTGCCAAGAATTTTCTGATTTCATCCATGCTCAACTAAAAAAAGCAGTAGTGCTTCAATATATATAACAAGAAATTCAGCTGTTGCTGACATGCTACGCAGACCTGCCAATATGGCCGAGTGGTTAATGCACTCGGCCGCCATGTGCAGTAGTGCGTGACGCGCTCAGTGGCTGGGGTTCAACTCAGCCTGGGCGCGTCCGCCTACCAAGGAATTATTTCTGATAATTCCTGTGCACATGATGAACACGGAGGAAGTTAATCCCGGGCACGTAAGAGGGTTCGACAGTGTCCTTTATAAACTGCAACCATTGCTGATGCCTTGATTAGCAGCATCAAGCTATTAGCCATGCTGACGTGAGAGCAGAAGCAAACAGATGTGACTAAGTCTCCTGGCTGATAGTAGTAAGTAGTAAACGTCGATTTGTATAGCGCATCGTCGTAACCACCTCTAATGCGCTCAGACATGGATCACACAGTTTTACCTGCAAATTACACCATGCCTGCCTTTACTCCCCAGCCGCAGAACATCACCGCCCTTTGGCTGGTACTCATTTTACCGTCCCAGGGAGGG
>Ga0209363_1000179_pt1 | contig 21208 bp, 11 predicted proteins | sample WorMetexBAHAMAS3_FD_187385 | JGI IMG/M metagenome (GOLD analysis project Ga0209363, IMG submission 187385) | Marine gutless worms symbiont microbial communities from Max Planck institute for Marine Microbiology, Germany - Inanidrilus exumae... | ecosystem: Host-associated > Annelida > Digestive... | reverse complement strand
TTGTTAAACGAAGTAGGTTTGTCTCTTTTTCGGTATTTTGAAGTAGGCCTACGTGTGTGCGATATCGTCGTTAACAAGTACGTTCGCTATCTCATCTCCTGATGAGTTCTTGTTTAAACCTGTCTAAGTCAAAATTCAAGTGTATTGTTTTTACTTGGATATAGAGTAGTAGGCCTAGTAGTAGTATAGTTAGTAGTAGTAGTATCAATACCGCTGGTGTTGTCGTGTATAGCTACGCAACATTGCGATGTCGGACTTTCACGACGCTCTGCGACGCATTCGGTCCAGCGTTCCGCCGTCGTCCATTCAACAGTACGAGAAATGGAACGAAGACTTCGGCGACGTTTCGCTGGTTGATCGCCAGGGGTCGCCACGGCCAGACGTCGACGACCAATCGCAGCAGTGAACCGGCCGCTCTCACGCGGCGGTCAGTACACGACGCAACCGTTCGCCGCAAACTGTCGCAGCGCGTATCCAGTCCGTACATTCAGCAACTATTGCGCCGTGTATTCAGCTCTCCGGTGCGTCGCAGAAACTGTTTCTGCAGCTATCGCGGCAGCGGTCGCAGAGAGCGTTTCACCGTGTATTCAGTATGTTATCGCAGTCCTGTACGTGTTAGTAAATTGGCTTGTGCCTGTGTAATAGGCTTGTTTATGCCTCCAGGCTAGTTTATACCCGGGTATAAATAGCGAGGGGAATGATGGCTTTGATAATGGTAACAGTGTTGGTCACACCAACGAACCCAGTCAGTACTGCAATGAGCGACCGTTCGTGGGTATGCCGTCTTGGTATGTAACCAGCTACTCAGGCCAACTCAGCCTCCTACCCCCAGCGTACCGGCCAAGGAGCAGTGGCAGTGCTCTGCGGACGGGAAGGCAACCGTGGGTCTGGCATATCACACTGGCCATGCGTCACAGACTCTGTGATAAGCCCAGCTACGGTCTCAATGGCTTAAGGAAGGAAGTCGAGCAGCTCGCCTACACTGCTCTAAGGAGTGTGACATCTTTTACTTTTGAGGTCTAGGCCATCACACGGCATCTGGCAGAGAAATGGATCGACCAATATTGAACAGCAGAACCCAGCGGCTTAGCCAGGAATTTGAAAGTGGAGAGGGATTAAGGGGTCGGGGAGAACCTGATGGAGGGCAAAAGCCCCAGAAAACATGGATAGAGGCTGAACAGTTTTGTATTTCAGATAGCCTGAGTCGCGCCCAATTTTGCAGATATTTTAAAATTTATCCGGGCAAGGAGCGGGCGGCAGCCACGTCCCGGTACCCAGGCGAAGCGGAAGGCGACGTCCGGTCTGGTGTCATGTAGTCTAGTGTACTAAGTAAGTAAGTAAGTAAGTAAGTAAAAGTGAATTTATACAGCGCATTATCGTGACACAGCTAATGCGCTGAATGTAGCAAATTTTTCCACGTTTAACAATCGCATCTCACCATCTGTGTTTCTTACAATGTGTGTCGATCCACATCTATCGATCGGTCAGATAATAATGAAACGTTCACACTTGCTGAGTGTGTGTTTCCGTTGTTATGTCGTTGTTACTATTCACCGACGGTGACTCGGTCAGTGTAGACGCTATTTTGTAACTTAGAAACTGTTTTACTGAGCGTATTCATAGGCGCAACTATCACTGGGACCAGGGGAAACAAGTCCCTCCGCTTCCAGGATTCCTCGACCAGCAGCATATTTGTTGGGACCTGCTGGCATCCCGATTGCTGGATATTGAACATATTTTACTGTGAGACTTCGAAATTTTCTCGGGTTGCACATATGCCGAACCCCGCAGTTATCGTCCCCTGGTTCTTGTAAAACCAACCCCGTTTCAAACAAAAGAATCAGGTTATTTTAACTTTGTGGTACAAAAAAACAGTCGTTTAGATTCAGATTTGCAGTACAGAAAGTGCACTATAAATGAAAAATCACAAAAATTACTGACGGCCTGGCTGTGCCCAAACCGCTCGGATAGTTTATGCGGTTCCCCAAACCCTCGGTAGACTGTAGTTGTCTATGAAGTCTGCTCCCTTGTCGTCATTCTTGTACCCCCTCCAACTTTGCAGCCGTGGTTGGGCTCTTAAGCGTAGTTCGGCCTCATATCCTGTTATAGCTCTAAGCTACCTAGAACTACTGTGTATAAACGGTGTTGTTATTGGCAATCGATTGCGTTATGAGCCAAATACTCATTACTTCAATAATAGTGCCGTGCTTTCGGAGACATGTTGCAAGCCAGTGCGACTTATGATGTGCGTAAATTACTGTGATACGTGCATACTGTCAAAAGGAGAATTATTCTTTCCTTAATTCTTTAAACGTAGAACTTGGTAATTTGGCAGCATGCTGTCCCGCCTTTTACAGACGATGATAGTGCACGAATTATATATAACGGAATCGGATTGTGCGCCTTTCGATTTCTTTTTCCATGACGTTCTTTTCAGTTTCTGGTTTTATCGGTATAGTGTGCTGACTTGTTAAATGCATTTAGCAACCTATAATAATTGTAACATTGTCTGGTATTCGTGGCGCGCTTGCACGCAGATTCATGAACCCGTTTCCTACATTGCGGATTAGAATACAGCGATGATTTCACACTGTTCGCATCTCCTTGTTTTAATACGTGATCTATTCACGCATACACAGACCAACGTAATAACGCAATCAGACGACGGTCGATATTTTACACAGAAACAAACGAAACGAAACAAAAACTGGACGGACTACGTGACGTCTTGTCGTTTTGACCGTTTGTAAATTAGTCAGTCAATCCGTCAGTCAATTTGACACTTTGTTTGGCAAAAGTAACAAAAATTTTACTTGCTATTTTTGTGCCACTGAAAAGAACTGTTTAAAAACAGGCCTGCAGACTAATAATGTCTTAATTTTTGCTGCTGTAATAATTATTTGTAGAGGATATTTGCCGAAAACGTGATTACACGATGTTATTAATATCAGGCTACTATCGATAGCGGTTAAAAATTGAAATGTGTACGATGTGACCCATTTGTCGTCTTAATCTGGCCGTTAGTAATCATGCAGTATATTGTGCTTTACTCTTATCGGAATATGCATGAGAATGAATATGCATAAGAATGCTGATTCTCTCTACCGACAGATGTGATTGTTCTGCCCGCAAAACAAAAAAATAAATCTGCACGATTGAAACTGGTAACAGACGAGATGGAAGTCCGAGTTCCTGCTCAGATCAGAGTTAAATTTAAGTTAACTTTTCACAATGTCTATAAGAAATATTGTTATGCGCAAATGAGATCACTTAACGCTATTTGTTCTATCTCGTTGTATAACATCTATAGCGTAGCGTGCAATTAGGGCATTTACGTTATTTAACTGTATTTTATTGCATTTTGTATATCTGTCTATGTCTGTCCCGTCTGCCGCAATGTCTGGCGAATGTAAATAAAAGGTGCCGCAAAAATAAGCCAGTCCATTCATTTATTGTAATTAATATAGTGGCCTAATGTTTTAACTAGTGTGGAGTGGAGCAAAGATAGGCAATGGCGACGAATAGAAATTTATTCGTAATGTCATTAATGTTCACTAAGCGTATTGTTTCTTCAGCGCCATTATGTATGACTGGTCATGCGGAGCATCAGCAAGGCTAAAGGTTTTGCGCACTGCGTGTTGTGGAAGCAAATCCTTTCTTGTGTACAAAATGAATTTGGTCATAAAGTACGAGGCTTAATCTGGAAAAGTTGTAGGTCGATGCTACATGAATTGTACTCGTTAAAGGCTCTTGTTACCAGATTTTAATCTGGTGAATAAAAAAGATCACCATAAGCAGTTGGAATTTTTGCGCTGCTCTGCATCGTCGTGTATTTAACTCTATGCTGCTGATGGTGAACAGTATTGTATTTTCCGTGTTGTAATTTTTGTTGTGATATACTGTTGTTTTGTCACGCAGACAATATATTCCTAAATCGCGCTATACGAGCGTTTCGTACAAAGGCAGATTTTCTACAAACTCCGATTATGACAAAAGCCGATTGAAAACGTTTTTAAAATGCCAGACTTGCTTACTAGTAGTCATTATTAGTGTATTTGTTATTTTCATACCATAGATCAATGAAAGTCGAAATGTGTTACAATATTATAATCAGCTTACATTACTGTGAAGCTATATACTTATGACTATCTCACGCCCGGCCTGTTGGTTACATTAATTCCAACTGATTCGAATAACCCTCGTTTAAAACTTCTGTCTTTTATGCGCAATTTGGCGGTTGTGAAATTTTAGATTCTGTTGTTGTGCTGTTCGCAGCATTATTTCTGTCATACTCCAGTTTATACTTGTAATTGCGAAATCGTCGATATTTCGATGCTGTTTATTACTACTTGCTAACACCAGATATTTTACGTGTTGTTGCAATAATCATGACATAAAGGAATACATGTGTAGCCCAAGTGTCTTTTATTTCATGCCGAGACACAAAAAGCCAGTAAAATTTACACCACAGAGATGCTAGTAGGGGCCTCATTATATTATATAAGAAAATCGGAAATCGGCCTGGATCTTGCTTCAGCGGCAGTAGCAACGAGGAAGTGCCGCAAAAGACATTACAAAGGTTTGCAACAGATGAAAATTATAATCACACTAAAGGTTATCAAAAACGAAAATATAGCTAGGCCGTGTGCGACTCCATATTATCCATTGCGTATGTCACTGTCTGCAAACATGAAGGGTCCTTCGAGTGATTTTCGACATGATTGTAAAATATAGCCAACGAACGACTCGTACCATCGTATCCAAACCTCGCTAATCTGTCACGTATGCTATTTTTCTAGTCTCCACTCATTGTCAATAATGTCGTCAGGCGTATTTCGGATTTCCAATGGCTAGTCTTAGAATAGAAGGCTAAATGGAAATCGTAATTGCGCCTTTACCTTGCGCCGTTTCCAAGTTATTACCACTCGTTGATGAAAATAACAAGAAGCTTAGCTATCGCAGAGGGACCACGCAACGCAGTATGTGAGTTGAATTTTTGTCAACTGCTGCACAGCTTTAAAATATACGCCTACAAAAAATCACAGCGGTTTTGGTAGAACACCAGACGCGCCACACAGGCCACACCATATAATGCCGCGCTGGCATTAGGCCTAAGCATTAAGTTGGTCTTGGCCTGGGAGAACAAGGCCTTGGCCTTGCGTACCAAGGCCATGATTAACCATACTGCTGTTTCGTTAAAAATCACGATAGTTCGTCGGCATCTTCGCCTGTTCAAAAGCAGAGAACATCGCTATTGACCAGTCAGCGTGTGAGCGAAAATATTACCGACATCATGAACAGCAACCGACACAGCATTTCGAGACAATTAATTTATGTCATTCAACATCCGGTGACAGCTTCCTACATTACAATATAGACGTTTACGTGGTGATATGATAGAAGTCTTCAAAATGGTACATAAGTATTATGACATTAATGCGGCAGTAAAACTCAATTTTAATATTTTCAGCACTACTAGAGGTAATAAATATAAATTGCAAAAAATACAAGCCATTATAACTTACGAAAGTTTTCCTTTTCCTCGCGGATAGTAAATATTTAGAACAGTTTGCCTGATTCAGTGGTTGACGCCGATACGATTAATACCTTCAAAAGTCGCCTAAACAAACACTGGCTTAATCAAGATGTTGTATATAATTTTTATGCCGAATTATTAACTGGAACCGGAGGTGCTTTAAATTAGTATGTCATATTGTTGGAGATAAGGGCATAGAGGAACTCCTGTGCCCGTTGTTCACATTGGATTGGATATGTTCCTAAAGCATAGAATATATAACACTTTAGGTTCACTGACATAGAAGAATTATATTATTGGCTTTGGTTACACGCTCTTTGCAATTTGTTTACAAATTTGTTTTCGGTTTTGATTATGTTATAATTTGTAGAAAAGTTAACGATTAATTACGTTTATTAGGCAACAATGAGTGTGAATGCGTTTTTGCCTTCTGAGATTGCAAGATTAGTTTTAGGTTTGTATGTGTTTATTTTCGTCATTTCCTGAATCTGTCGTATACGAACGATGCTTAATCGTTCCAGCGGGAAAAACAACGTTACCGTATTTTCTCTAATAGAAGCCGGGTCTCAGATACAAGCCGAGTCTCTAATACAAGCCGGGTCTCTAACAGAAGCCGGGGGTCTAAAAGTCGAATATCATAGAACTAATTGCGCAGTTGTGCATTGCTTTATCCGTGCGTATTGCGTGATTAGCATTTAGCAGAACGGCGGTATGGCGTTCCTGGTATTTCGCTTTGCAGTAATAAATATAAAACCAAGAATCTTGGTGTTTAAAATAATGTCATGTTCATCGGTGAACCGGGTGGTTCTAATAGAAGCTGGGTCTCTAATTCAAGCCGGGTCTCTGATAGAAGCCGGGGGTCTGACACTATTGTTCTAATAGAAGCCGGGGGCTTCTATTAGAGGAAATACGGTATATTGAGATACCCATCATTTGATGTCGTGTGCACATCATTGGCAGATTCGTACACAACTAAATACTCCGGTGGAATTTCTGACATCGTTAGCATTAGGATGAGGCTTAATTAGTTGTATGTACTTTAGCTGGTAGAGTTTCGGTTGTTGTTTATATGTCGTTGTTCGTTTTTGATTTATCAAAAGTTGTTGAAGAGCTAGCTTGTAATTTTTTATTGTAATTTGAACATTTGCTGTTCTGTTAGTGTTGTATTATTTTAACATTGGGGACACATGAAGTTTAGCGGTACGTATTGGAAATGCATTGGAAATACCATGCAATGCATTGGTTGCATTAATATGCACATGCATTCATACGTAGAAAGTAGTTCAATTTTGTTGACAATCGTCACATTATTTACGTTTCTTAGACATTTGTTCGCTATGTTGTAATTTTGTAAAAAAATTAATTAAACCTTTTTTTCTGGGGAGGGGCAAAGACCACTCCCCCGACCCCAGCCTCATACTTTTTAAATAAAGAAAGTAGTGCAGATGTCGTGTATTATTGAGCCAGTTCACACTCAATGGGTACCTTTATTAGCTGAAAAATAGCCACTGAGTGAATGGGCATGATTAGATGATTAGAGGTACGTATTGAAATGCATTGCACGGGAATTTCTTCACTCTAGACTAACATTGTATAAGTTGCTAATTGAATCTGTGCATCGATAATAGCCTACTCCTTTTTGAGGCTTTTAGGCCCTGGGCACATTTTCGCGAGTAGGCCGGCAAGTATGTCAATTCACTGGTGTTCATAAAAGGTGCTGCTGTCACCAGTTACATTATTCTGATCATTCACTCGCTAGTCCTTAAGATTATAACATAAATTATAGTCCATATGAACATTCATCAACCAATTTTTGAATGATGATTCTATCAGTAAATCAGCGATTTTTTCCTCTAGGCCCAAAAATTGCAGGCGATAAGTCGGCGTTTCACTTTTTCACCCACCAAAAGACTATGTCCTTTTTCTAATATTGCCCCAAAATAAACCCTTTTCTTTAGTTTACACAGCTGAATGCATGATCAGTTATATTATTTATCGATGTCAGTATGAGACAGTGCCAGAAAATTTATCTGGCCCACCTCGGCATGGCCCACATACCCTGTGCGAAAAAATTGTTATGTGTATGTCAGCTGCTTGCTTTTGGTGTTCTACTTTTTAACTTAAATCTAGGTTTATGGTTAGGGTTAGTGTTAATTACAGTTTAGTTGAGACACATGGCGCCATCTGTGCCGATTAACCCCAGTACTTTTTATACCCTTATTGTAAAAATGGCTGATTTATCCCTAGCAATTTCCAGTCGATTACGAACAAATCGTCGATTTACCGCTAGCACTGTGTACTCTTCTTATGCTGTTGTATGAGATCATGAGAAAAGAAATGCTGCAATTTCTACTTTTTGCAGTTGTGGAAAGTCAATTTTATGACCTTTGCTTGATGTCTGTAGGCTATTTGAAGGAAGAAGGATGCATTGCATCATATAGAACATTTCTGAAGGAGATGAAACATTTAAATGAATATCGAACATTGATGGAAGCTGGTCAGGAATATCCGACAAGCATTTGTGGGAAAAATTTGACAACGATGCTAAATGAATATGGCTACATAGTGCTAAATGGTAACTGTTGTTTACATGTCAGACTTGTGTCTGTATATTGTATATATCGGTTGATTGTTATTTGATATGTATAATTTTGATTCCTGTTTTTAAGTGTAACATAATATTGTGATGTAAACTTTTAGTTGTGAACTAGCAGTGTTATTTTCATTGCACGTCATTGACTACAAAAAGGAAAAATCATGATTACTACTTTTAAGGTTATTATGGCTAGGGTTGCAAAAATTGAATTTTTGCCGTGACTGATACTCAGTTCTTAAGAAGTGACTAAAAACCTGTAATTGAATTATGACTGAGCTGATGTAGCTGGGACTGAAAAATAATCAACATGAGCAACTACATGTCACTTACCGGTCACATTGGATGCAACTTATATGCGAGGTGCTTTTGTGTTGGAAAATTACTTTTGGTTGTGCCTCCCACTTTATACGACGGGCCTTCCATAATTGTCTGCAGATGTGGCTCATTTGTAAGTTTTACATAATACTACTAATGTAAGTATCACTAAGTTGTCTGTTACAATGTTGGCAGGGCAATAACTAATGCAAAAGTGGGGCCCCCTGTTTGAAGAAAGTGATGGGGCCCCACGGTTTGGATGCCTAAGTCACTTATGTAATGAACTGACATCAGTTGTGCATAACTTGTGAACAACAATTATTTGACTTAGCTGACATAGTTCTGCCTCTGCTGCGCTATCTTCACTCTCCCTTCCCCACTGCCAAGAGTACAAAGAGGCCAAAAACAAACAGGCATACGGTAATCTCATTTTCCCATGTGTGCCCACCCACACAGTGCTGCAGATTATCTCTGTGTGTGGTCCCTGGTAACAATATGGCTAAACCAAAACAGCCCCATGGCAAGCTTGAGACCGACTTTAATTACTTGTTGTGTTGTTCTGTAATCAATAATGGATTCGACCGATCGAATACCGCTAATTGATTTACAACCCTAATTATGGCATCGGTTGAAAAAATTTATTATAATTTGACTAATATTAGAAGCAGTATTCTGATTTGATTGCAACTTAAGTTTTCTTTCGTATTGGATAATTATAGGCTCGAAGAGCCTATCATGGAAATACTCTACGGGGCAAAAAATGGTGTTCACACATTTGGCTATAACTCCGCCAAAAGTGAACCGATTTGGATGAAATCTCTAGCACTGTTAGGGGCTGGCCCTGGCAGATTTTGTGCACGATCCGCACACTAGCGACAGTTTGAGAGGCAGCGGAAATTTTGTTTTGTTGGTCAGGTAAATAATGCACGATTTTCACCAATTTTCCGTTGGACAAATTTTATGACATTTGAACACAACAACGTCGATCAGTGAGGCGGTGAAAACGTTCGGAACAGAATTTTGAAAATTTTACCGTAAGGGGTCTGAATTTTTGCAAAAAAAACCTGCAAAAATTACGCTTACAAAATTTCAAGGTCTTGCGACTTCATGCCTCCATAACTCCGCAACGATCACAGATGGTGGGAAATTCACTACCAAATTGACCCTCTATGGGATGTCTAGTTTCCATTTATAGATCGACTTCTGTGAGTCTACCTAATAAAGTGGGTCTCAAATGTCCATCCATCCGTCCGTACACAAAAAGTTTCTTCGATTTCCATTAAATTTGGTATGTAGGTAGAGGTCGACAAGTGATGCGTGACGGTATGCAATATGACCCGATTTAAGGTCAAGGTCACGAGCTGTTGAAAGTCAGAAATTCGGCCATTTTCAAATGCTATCTCCTCCCCCATTTACAATGGGGGCTGGCAAATGACCATGGATTCTTAAATTAGGGGGCAATACCTTAAGCTTATCGGGACTAGATTTTTTATTTGTTGTTCCAGTTTTCGTGTCCCGTAACTTTGAAGTTGGAAGTTACTAGCAGTCGACCGCCAGTCTTGTATGCGGCTAATTTATCACTGTTAGAATCAATTCGAAGTCTTTTCTTTGGGCTGTACTTTCTGTACAAGAAAGGTACCTACCCAATTTTTCTGCAACGCCCATTGTCCAATATTGCGTATTAAAAGCGTTATGGCGCAGGGCTGCCAGTACCTGGCGACCCACATGGAAGAAAAGCAGACTGAATTGGAAACTGAAAATAAGTAACGCTGCAGATAACGCTGACATCACTCAGTTGCAGGCACGTGACACTAGGTATCGTCGAATGCAGGAAGTAAACAGCTTGTGTTCAGTAAATAAGTAAACAGTTGTGTCACCTGTCAAGTACTTCGGTGGGAAATGCTCTCTTCGAGCCTATATTGCAATGTATCCCCAGATACACTGCAACCCGTTAGTTTGAATTTATAGAGTATATTGTAACATGCATTATTCATGGCCGTGAATTGATGTAGATTAATATACGTGTTGTGCTTGATTATGTTCCAGAAATTTTAGATGCACAGAATACAATGTCTGCTGCGTGGAGTCGTTTTGATGCCGAAGTTCAACAGGTGAAGCGATTATGTTCACACATATCTGGCCAAGGTGTTCTGTCGACGCCGGCGACACTTTGGACACATTCGCGACGACAGTCGGCAGCCAATCGTCGAGCCATTGGCAGTTCTCGGTCGAACGTACGACCACGGTCTGCACTAACAGCCGGCATGTACCGACCAGAGATGTTAACGTCACCGCTCACAGATGCCGGGACACAGAGCCACGCTTTGCCGCAGCTGTTGCAGTGTGCACCGACGATGGTTGAGATGTCTCTACCATGTGTCTCGAGTACCACTTACTCCACGTCCGTGATCGTCTCCAGCAGTCGCGTTCGTCCTCCGACCATCTGCTCCACACACACTGCCTCAGGCGACGACACTCCGCAGCCAGACATTGTGGCTTCCAGCATCGACTCCGAACTGGATACAGTACACGTTACGTGGACAGATCCGCCATGTGCTTGGTCCCAGTCACACCAGCTGGATCAATCAACACATTCAGTTATGTCAGACGGAGACATTTCCACGCTGTCAACTGTCACGTCTGAGGCCTTCACAGATGTCAGCACTGCTCAACAATCATCTCACTGTGTCAGCACTCTAGACAAATCATCGCCATCTACCTGTCAGCTGTCCACATTAAATACACGTGACATTGAAGGTTGGTAAGAACTCCTACTGCTGATGTAACTTGTTTTGACACTTTTGGTTGGGTGACAGAAAGCGCATCTTGCCCATACAGCACATCTTGCCCTTATCCCCTAAGGTTTAAACTGAGGGGGAACTGGGTAGCTTAGAAGGCTGTTAAATTGGAGATGGTTGTTTTGATGTAGGCGTAATTAATGCATAAATGCATATACCTGTGAGTATTCCGTATGAGTATTGGCATCACAGAGGGTTCAGGGTGAATAATTGGTGTGGCATCTTTTTTTCTCAGGAGGCGATTGACATGAAAGGATTTGTTTGCCTGATTGTAGTCACTGCATTGAGCTTTCTTCAGTGTGTTGACAATGTTAGTTCGGTGGCAGGTAAGACATCCGGCCCATAGAAAACCCTGCCCAAAGTGAAAGTGAAAGTCTATACAATGCATTGTGTGTAGACTATCTATTCACTTTTCACTTTTGTGTCTGTGTAAACAGACCGGATGTTGAATGATTACGTCCGCAATTCTTCCCCCTTTTTATACCAAATTTTGCGTGCGGCTGGGGAATGTGGTCGGTTCGACGCTTATTGTTTATTAGGCAAACCGGATGTAGAGTTTAAATTTTAGAGGTGTGCAAATTCCAATTTTGGGAGTTTCTTGATTGCGGTTGCCACATTTTTCCACAGATACATCACAAAAGTTCTGAACAGAGTTAAAATTTATCAGCGTTGACTTTGTACTCAGCGATAAATGAAACCGGAAATAGAATTTGAATTTGAGAGAGGTGCAAATTATGTATGCATAGAACTGTCACTGTTGCATTAGATATTGACCAGAGTTCGATAGAACACAATAGTGCTTGTTAGATAGTCTGTACGATGCATTGCAGAGACAATAATTCTGCAGTAGCAGCAATAACTTCTTTAATAAACTTTGACAGTTGTACACTACAATGGTATATATAATATAGACATTAAGACAGTAATTAGAATACATTGAAAAAATGAATAAAAAGAATAAACATAGGTAAAACAAGGTGTTGCCCTAACGGGACGTAACACGACTGGCCCGCCGTTCAGTGTCGGCCGCCCACGCGCCCGGCCGTCGGCGCACCGATTGTTCACGTGCCCGGCGGCTGGTCGGCCCGCCCGCCTTCACCGGCAGGCTGCAGCGTTCCCACACCGCATTTCCACGCTCCCGGCGGCCGGCTAGTACGCCCGCCGGCAGCGTTACAGACGACGACAACAGACGTCAGCCAGCAAAACAATACTGGCCCATTAGGTGGGACAGTAATAAGCTAGTACTAAGCTTGGCAGGTATGATGACTGTGATTAAAGTATTGCAAGAGTGAAGCATGCGGGAGTAACAACAGTTAATTTATTGTACAGAATTCACATCATATAATTGCAGTCTCCAAGACATGTAGTCTTAGTGCTTAGTTATGTATGTTGGCAGCATCAGAAATGCATGTCAGCGCACACAGGATGAGTAATATGAAGTCGCCATCAACCAGCCGTCAGCAGCAGCAGCCTCGTCAGTTGTTGACCCCGACCAAGTCAGATGGACAGGCTGATAGACTACGACATGAACACGGTGCGGTGAAGCCGTTCAAGTCACCTCGACGTAAATGGTAGGCTGCACTGAGTGTTGTTATGTTGGGCTCAACACTTCCATCTCGGTGACGAAATGAGGAGATCTTGCCAGACATACTTTGCACATCACTTTCTGCTGAGGATTTGATGAGGTGGCTGGCCAGTCCAGGTTCAATGAATCGGTGGCCATTTGGACGAGTGATCAGCACGACAGTGTTATAGATCTTTGTTAAGCTGTGCAGTTTGTCTGTTCACTTGATCCTGTAGCTTTTCCAGTAAAAAAAGGTAAAGGCTTCCCATATTCGTTACCGAGCGTTGAGCCCGGAGCTGATCCTGGTTTACAGGCTGTCTGCCCGCAGGTGACTAAATCATCCACCCGGCAGTAGGCTGCCATTACTTTCCGCCAGGCCTGCGGTTACCTTCCCAGCCGCAGAACATTGTCGTCCTTTTGTCTGGTACCAAATTATACTGTTTTGTGATGGAGGCACATAGGCGTGAAGAACTTGCCCAAGGTTGTTACACAGCTTTTGCCTGAAATACGATTTGAGCCCATGACCTGTTGATAGCAAGTCCAACACTCTACCCGTTATGCCTCTGTGCCTCCTAACTTTGCCAGTAGCAGTTATTAGTAAGCTACAGTGATGAGTATAATAGCAGTTTATGACGAGACTCTTCCAAGACTGTGTGTGTGTGTCATGTTGTCATAAGTCCGGCACAGTTATGGTCCAACATACTGTCATCCTACTGGATTACAGGAATGAATTGACGACATACTTTTTCGACTGAGAAAGAAGGGAATGAAAGGGCATTCGGGCTGTATAAACCTGGTTACATTATTTCAATCTATAAGTCATCATTTTAGGTCGACTCTTTGAGTCGACCTAATAAAGTGGGTCTCAAATCTCCGTCTGTACATACGTACGTACATCGGTATGTCCGTCCACAAAAGTTTATTCGAATTTAGTGAAATTTGGCATGTAGGTAGAGGTCGATGAGTGATCCACGACGGTATGCAGTATGACTCAATCCTAAGTCAAGGTCAAGGTCACGAGCCCTTGAAAGTTGGAAATACTTTTATTTTCAAAAGCTATCTTCTCCGCCATTTAAAATGGGAGCCGGCAACTGACCACTGATTCTTAAACTAGGGCACAATATCTAAATTTGATTGGGCCGGATTTTTTAAAATATTTTTCCAAGTTTCTTTGTGTCTCGTGACGTTGAAGTTGGCAGAAACGTTAGTTGTGAAGAGTCGACTGTCAGTCCTGCACGGGGCTAATTTTTATTACTTATTTACGATCTAGTCATGTTGAACTCCTGTTATAATGCACTAATTTTAGTACGAGACTGCTGACTTGGTGTTGTGTAATGCAGTGGGGCTCCACGGCGGAAAGTTTCACCAGAACCGGAGTGTACGAAGGCGGAACTCAACACCGGGAAGAACTCGACACTGTCAGGCAGTGGCACAACTGTTGATGTGGGTTTTGATCATTTTTGTTTTGTTAATTGATGTTCATTACAGAGGCTGCCAAACTGAACACAGCATTGTATGAGGTTCTTGTCTCCATTCGAACGTTTACTGTCCTACGCTCGACCTGCAGCTGATGGTGACCAGTTATGTGGGTAAACCGTCGACTACAAGGTCAGCCAATTAGGCCAACTTAGCCTTTCATCCTTTCGAGGTCGACAAATGAGTAGTGAACTGTAATCGGATGTGCACCACCTCCCTCTGGTGGCGCCATCTGCTGAATGCTTACGGAGTAAAGGCAGGATGGTTCATTTCATTCGTGGATAAACGTGTGGGTGGTAGGTAAAACTGTGTGATCTCTCTAACGCGTGCCATTCCTGAGTGCATTAGAGGTGATTACGACGATGCGCTATACAAATCAACGTCTGCTTTACTATACAGCATGAGGAATGTGGCTTGGCCGTGTGAGGAATGCGGGCGATCCTTGTCATCATTGTGTCGTATGTTTGTTTGCAACAGATAGTTGCATTCGTCGACAAGTTGTCGGAGGACCCCGTACTGACACAGAAGATCGCGGAGAACATCAACAGTCACTTGTTGAAGCAGCATGACAGTGCCATCTCCCACACCGTCACATCTTTGGTCTCCCACACCGTCACATCTGTCGACTCGGCCGTATCCCAGTCTCTGACAACTTGTGCTGAGCTGGCTGTGACATCCGCGGTAGATGCAGTGAATCAGACTGTCACTAGCAGTGCTCAGACCCGATCAACAACTTCAACGGCCGACCTTAGTATCAACGAGGACTCCCTTATGTCAGCACTCCAGGTATCTGTGACCTCACACTAGCACCACGTGCATAGCTCTACCAGTCTGTGGTGTGTATTCTTATGACTTACTTCTTGAATTGTGGCATCATAAATGTGTAACATGTGCTAGTGAAAAGCTTAGATGGATAGCTGTCTTAATCAGTAAGAACTAAAACCAAAAACTAGCAGAGAAAGTGTAATCAAAGTCTTAGTCTGAGGCATATATCTGACAAGACAGGTGGATGAACAGACAGATAACTGAGTGTAGTGGGGACCTCTACGGGCAGAATTATTAGGGCTGTTATGTTTTATGATAAATTAATTCATGGTTAACAATTATGATTGGTTGTTCAAATGGAATTAATGTCGTACTGATTTTGTTCTGATAAATTGTTCTTTTTCAGCCATGAACGGTAAACCTTGTTTTGCCTGCGCTCGTTGTTCTGCGGTGTCACATGCTGCACAATCACATGTCCAGGAACCGTGTGTACTAGTGAATTTATAGATTACTGGCTACAATTGATTTTTACAGTTAAATACTTTCTATTAGACGGGCCAATTGATGAGTGTTGTTTGTTGCTGTGACAGGAGATTTGCAGTTCAGTCTTAGTCAATGACAGCAGCTGCAGTTTTGTTGGTCAGTGACTGTTTTGTTTGCTAATACTTACTTACTTGCTTACTGTTTTTGTCTTCACATTATTCAACGGTGTCCTGAAAGTGACCGTTGATGCCACAATTAAGGGTGACCTCCTCCAAAGTTTGTTTTGATTTTGGGTTTTAAAACTGAAGTTGGTGGGCTATCAGGCAATAATAATAATAATCTGCGTTTATTAGGATTGACGTCAAACCGCGCAATCAACACAGTACAACATCCGCCACGCAAGACGGAGAACAACAGCCACCACGCAGGGCAGCACTATATACAGAAGGGTTAAGCCGGCTAAATTGCTGCCACTGCATGAGTCAAAATTTATGATATATTAAGCTGTTTTGACAGGGATAATTAATGTGAGAAGCAAGATAGTCAGACAGATTTATGATAGCATTCGTCATGCTTGAATACAATGCTGCATGGTACAGTATTACGTCAGATTGCATTTTATAATTTATTTTAACACCAAAGTGCGAATTTATTGATAAGCACTTTACTTCAGACATTTAATTAAATTTGTTTGATTTAAGCGTTATCAATCTTTCACATTCGGTGAATTTGACTTTCGGACTTTTTTGAATTTAAGTACTGCTACCATTTACGTCTTGTTGTCAGACGAGTAACTATTTCATTCATAAACTTTACTGTCGTCATACTCACCCAATTACAAGAATTCTACCATCCTGCTAGCGTGAAAATGATACTAGGATGAATGTCTGTGGCTGTGTTGTTTTTTTTCTCATGCAGATCTGAGCAGCGTTCTGAGCAAGGACGGTGAAACTCGCAATGAGATGGATCTGTGGCTGTCAACACTGGGGACATCAGAACCTTATCCCACCAGTGACGGGGCTTGTAGTGGTAGTGAGGTGGTTAAGATGGTACAGCTTCATCCCACCAGTGACGGGGCTTGTAGTGGTAGTGAGGTGGTTGAGATGGTACAGCCTCATCCCACCAGTGACGGGGCTTGTAGTGGTAGTGAGGTGGTTGAGATGGTACAGCCTCATTCCACCAGTGACGGGGCTTGTAGTGGTAGTGAGGTGGTTGAGATGGTACAGCCTCATCCCACCAGTGACGGGGCTTATAATGGTAGTGAGGTGGTTGAGACGGTACAGCCATGTTCCGCTAACCAGACAACCTGTCTGCCTTCAGCACTAAGCTCTGCTGGTCAGCATATGATGGACACTGAATCCAGTGACCATGTTGCAGCATCTTGTGCAAATTCCGAGCACGCTTTTGTTTCCGTTGGTGGGAACTGTCTAGTTTCTGAGTCTTCCAGTATCAATCTTAGCAGCCAGAATGGCGTCGTTGAACCTCTGACGTCCAGCCAGCCTTACGCGGATCGTTCCATTCTGATGACGAATGCACTGTCAACGTCGACACCCCTCGACGTGGATGAGTCCACTGCCACGAGGGTTGTACCGACATCATCGGCGTGTATTGTCAACATGGAGCAGCAGTTTGCTGTGTCATCAACACACGGTGAGTATGTCAGCACTCTGCTGAGACGTGGACAGGTCACTGGCGTGAGATGGCCAGCACGTAGGGACATTGTCTTTTCTGTCAGGAGATGGCCCAGTATCGACTCTGGGGATAGCCAGCACATAGGGACATTGTCCCTCCTGTCACGAGATGGCCCAATATCGACTCTGGAGATAGCCAGCACATAGGGACATTGTCCCTTCTGTCAGGAGATGGCCCAATATCGACTCTGGGGATAGCCGGCACATAGGGACATTGTCCCTTCTGTCAGGAGATGGCCCAATATTGACTCTGGGGATAGCCAGCACATATGGACATTGTCCCTTTTGTCAGGAGATGACCCAGTATAGACTCTGGGGATACCCGGCACATAGGGACATTGTCCCTTCTGTCACGAGATGGCCCAATATCGACTCTGGGGATAGCCATCTCATAGGGACATTGTCCCTTCTGTCAGGAGATGGCCCAATATCGACTCTGGGGCTGTAATGTGCCTGGATTCATTTGTTCATTCCGGCGCTATATACGTTACTTACTTACTTATTACTGGCCCGCCTACATAGTGTAGGGGGCCAGTATTGTTTTGCTCTCTGGCATCTGTCGTCGTCTGTAACACCGGCAACGTAACTCACCAGGGAACAGCACACGACGGCGGACAAGTAGTGTTACGTCCCGTTAGGGCGACACGTTGTTTAGGCCTGTTCTGTTTCCAGGTCAGAAGTCATAAGAGTCGACAAAACCCGGCTTTAGTTTTTTGTGTGTTTATTGTGTGTTGTAGTATATTTTGTTACGGGGCATGTTTGATTTTCTTGTGTTTGTTTTAGTTTTTGAATATTAAGCCAAGAGATTGGGAAGAAAGTATCCGAGATGGCCTGTTTGGTGTCGGGTGGGACGTAAAACCTTAACTCAGGGCCGGTTTCTTTATCGCAAATTAATCTTCCATTAACGTTAATGGGAGATTAGCTCCATTTAATTAATGGGAGTTAATCTCTCATTAACGTTAATCGAAGATTAATTTGCGGTGGAAAAACCGGCCTTTAGTTTGTCAGTAGATCAACAGGCGACAAGGTCAGTGGATGGTTCTCATTGGTTGGATTCAGTGCCTGAGGATGGGCGTCTGTTTTTCTTCTCAGAAACCTTCACTTATCCCGATAACTAAACTAACTAATACATGAAATAATAAAATAACAAGATACGATAATAATTAAATTATAACTATGTAATTAGTGAATAATAGTAGTAACAAATTGTTACTAATTAATTACTAATTGAATTTTGACTGATAGCGTGAGTGATCTCGCCTGCACCATTTATCACTAAGTGGGTGAGGCATTGATGTTACATCAAGTAACTTATGTGCTCCATTTGCTGTGCAACAGAGTAAGCAATGCAGAGAAACTGTGTCGAATAAACTTAAACGTATTTGGCAGAGGTCGCATCTTTAATCATAACAGTGGATTGAATTGCTAGCAGTGTCTGATGTGTTCAGATGCCAGTTTGCAGCAGTTGCTGACGCCGACGTCATCTGTCGGAGAGATTCACTGTGGTCCTTATCAGTTACCTGCCTCCGAAGCCGTCAGTACCATGGCAACAGCATCGCCGGTGATGTCACCATGTCAAATGCGGCTTGTGCCAATCGTCTACCTTGATGAGGATGGAACGCCGATCTGCTATGAAGTGGTTAAACCGGTGCCCTCACCTTCATACTTTACCAGATCAACACCTTCTGCTGGTTAGCTTATCTGTACTCAAAACTTGCAACTTTGCCATAGTTTTATTCAGTCGACGGAAGTCTTTTGACATTCTGGCGCTTTACAAATCGGATTATTATTATTATTATTATTATGAAATATATGTGAAAGTGGCACCGAAATTAACATAAATCCAGCTGTTATTCGTGTCTTGTTGGTGAGTTCTTGAGTCAAAGCGGGATTTAGAGGGCCAACGGGGCCTAGTGCAGATTAAAATATCTGTCATGCATCAGTAAGATCAGACTAATGCACCTCAGATTACAGTTTTTGACTGAATGCTGACGCCATATAAATTTGATTACTGATTACTTTTTGGCAGTTTTACGTACAAAAAGACATTAGGATCCTTGAAATCCTGTCTGGAAGAATGCAATAAGCTCCTTCAACTTATGCATGAGCTGAGGGAGTTTATTGCATTATTCCAGACATGATATGGACATGAGAAATGATGGAAAAGGAGGGTGGAAGGAGACGGAGAACATAATGAGTGCAATATGGAAAGTAGTGACGTAGAAGTGAAAGGTAGAGGGGATTACAGACTACTAATGTGCAACTTGCAGGGTCTGCTGATGGCACTGTTGCTGCCGCTGAGGATGATGGTGAAAATGACGAGGATGATGATGACGTCATCTGGCAGTCGTCTGCAGTAGACAGACACGATGTCAAAGCCAATGTGATTGCGGACTGTCAGAGACTGTCTGACCAGCCGACCGACCTAACGTTGTCTCACCAGAGCCGACCGCAGGAGACACAACAGTCCGCCAAGTCAAACTCGGAGATCTCTGTGGCACGGGTGCTAGCATCCTTGTCCGTAGATCCCGAGCCATGCCAGCCACACGTTCCAACAACTTCAGGTAACTTACTGACGGGAAAGAAAGCATCGCCGATAGAATCACGGAGGTCTTCGACTCGCAGAAATACTAGAAATAAGCGCACGTGTGTCGACTCTCGTGATACAGTTGCGGAGACAGATAACGACAGTGAGCTTGTAGAGCTGAGTACTGTAAAGCTGTCGGATGTTAACGGGTTTCATGTTCCTCCAGTACGTTCATCATGCAGTGGCGGTGCATCCGCTAACAACGTTTCTGTATGTCGGACTGCAGACTCGGCAGTTCCTTTACCAAACTGGTTATCTCAGTCCCACAGTATGGCCGATTTGGTGATGTCGGTGCCAGCCGATTCTTCAAAGCACTTCTTTTGTAAGCTTCCGGAACAGTCGTCCGAAGTCCGAATCACCTACGATGAAAGAAGCGGACAATACAAACAGACGGTAAGAAGGTCGACCAATCGCCGGAAGTCGCCGGGTTTGCCGACCATAGATGACAGTGCTTCTTGTCGTAGGACTTTGCCAATTTCCGTTGCGATTAATGACTCCGCTGACGTCAAGGAAAGTGAGACTGCAAATGCAGCGACCGAGGTGTCTGCTGGTAATCGTCGTCGTCGATTGTCACGGAGAAAAGAAAACGTGGTTTCTGCACCAGGACCGTCGATTACCAATGACGCGTCTGTGTCTTGTTTATCGCCGACGGATATCGTCACAAGAATTGGCCTCAGGAAGTCACCATCCAGGAATACAGAGGAACCCTCGAAACAGTTGCATGCCAGTGGCATTGCTGAGAACAACCACAAGGCAAGGAAAACAAGGAGGTCTTCACTACCAGCTGGAAAACTCTCAAAAAAATCTACCATTGACAGTGAGCCAGTGTCATTAGCCAGCAGTTCTGGTACTGTTGGAATGAGGACTGATGATAAGGTGGAACCAGGAGGACCTCTGATGCCTGGAAACGCATCCAGTGGTGGAGCCAAGAAAACCAGCAGAAAAGTCAGAAAGAGCAGTGAGATGGAGGAGAACAGCGCGGCAAGAGTTCGTCCGGCTCGGAAGAGATCGGGAAAAGTTGTGACTCGGACATCACCGCGTAAGTCCGACATTGCTTCCTCATCTCCGGCTGAATGCTCGACGACGGTTTCAGCCGAACTGAATGGGACGAAGAAACGTCGTGGTCGGCAGAGTGCCGGCAAACCGCAGAAAGCTTCCGGTAAAAATGAGGGCGGACGGAAAACCAAAGCAGCCATGAAGAACACAGACAATGCCATCAGCAGCAGTGCTTCTAAGTCATCAGGATGGAGCGGCAACTCGACGTCTGCGTCCGTCAAGCGGAAACGCCGCTCTAGTCCACGTAAACCAAGTGCCGAGACTTCCAGACAACCAGCTCTCAACGTCGGTACTCCGCTTCCAAGCATCAAATGTTTTTATCCGCTTCGACCGAGAACAGT
>Ga0209363_1000178_pt1 | contig 21337 bp, 12 predicted proteins | sample WorMetexBAHAMAS3_FD_187385 | JGI IMG/M metagenome (GOLD analysis project Ga0209363, IMG submission 187385) | Marine gutless worms symbiont microbial communities from Max Planck institute for Marine Microbiology, Germany - Inanidrilus exumae... | ecosystem: Host-associated > Annelida > Digestive... | reverse complement strand
CAAGATGCCGGCGGCCGGCATCCTAACAAGTTAAAAATTACGATATCTCGGCAACGGTTTGAACAACCTAGTGACTTTTCAGTATTTACTTAATATTTTCAAGCAATACATGTACACCACGTCATCAGCAGAATAGAGGATACGGTATTCTGTTACTATGCGCACAGTTCAATCATGGACTTGTGAACTTGGCTATGGGGCAGATAGCATGTTTCACAGAACGTATTTCTTGTTTCATTTGTTTTCTTTGGCTGTGTAAAACGTGTATTATTTTCAGTTTGGTGGTGTAACGTAAAATCACGTTAATCGTTAAATCGCATTGAATAAGCTGGGAGTGTTCACACAATCAAAGTATATCAAACTGCAATTAGAGGCGGTTTGTTGCCGTTTCGTTTTGCGGCTATCTAGTTGCATTAGTACTGCTCTTGGTACTGCTAAGTTCAAAAATAATTATTCTAAGTTCAACGACGCGAAACGAAGATGGAGGTGTTTATTGACGTTTCTATTAGACTTTTTTTGGCTGGCAGCAACCATTTTGGGCTTTTTTAGTTAGCATTACACTCATGAACACTATAATTGTCTGCTGACAAAGTAGTGATTGCAGTCAGCGGTTTTGCATTGATAACATGAATGATGGACACTTCGCCTACGGGACACTTCGCCTACTGGACAGTTCGCCTACTGTTTGGTCATTTCGCCTACTGGACACTTCGCCTACTGGTCATTTCGCCTACCAGACATTTCGCCTACTGGACAGTTCGCCTATTGGACAGTTCGCCTACTAGACATTTCGCCTACTATTTGGACAGTTCGCCTTCAGATTGCTCTTCATTTTACCAACAAGACTACCAGAGTAAAATAAAATCAGATGTGTAATATCTGTAGGCGAACTGTCCAGGCAGTAGGCGAAATGTCTAGAGGGCGAACTGTCCAATAGGCGAACTAACCAGTAGGCGAAATGTGTCGTTGGCGAAATGACCAGTAGGCGAAGTGTCCAGTAGGCGAAATGACCAAACAGTAGGCGAACTGTCCAGTAGGCGAAGTGTCCGTAGGCGAAGTGTCCAGTTACTGATAACATGCCTGACCACCCCTTTTTCGTCCGCACGTACGGAAATCGGCACTAGTCTAGTTTCGCACGTAACCATGTTCCGCCGTCGCAACACTTCCGTTATACGAACTACTACTACTACTACTACCTGTCGGCAGGTGATATTGATCCGGTCACCGTAAACATAGCCAACAGGCTATTGTTCCGGCCGCCGGAAACATAGTTGCAACTGTGGCAGACGCTATTCCTACGGTAACCATAATATAGCCACGACGCTATTTGTCCGGCAACCGGAACATAAATGCACCGTCCCTGCGGACGGAAAATAGCATATATTACATATGCTTATAAATTTCCGTCCTCAGGGATGGAATATAGTGAATTATTACAGTTGATTTCTGTGCATAGGGACGGAAAATAACCTTTAGGTTATATCTGGTCTGATCTAAGGCAGCCAGTTCCAGACAAACACTGTCCGATACTGATAGACTTATAATGCGATCCAGCTCATTTGTCCCATCACAGTAATCGCCTTGAAGGGACAGTTGTTCAGGGGGAACTACACCTATGCCGGTATTCTGCATTGGGTAGTCCTTGCAGAAAATCGCAATCTTGCGGGCTGCAATTTTTAAGCTATTTTTACATTTTGCTGCAAGTTTGCAATTTTGGCCATGCCCCACAAAGTGCCACAATTTTTTAAGTTTCTGCAATTTTTTGCCATGACGTGCAATTTTCCACAAATTCAGCTGAAAGTGGGCTACTTTTATCATCATTTAGATCGGAAGCAATAGACATATGTCTAATCTCACCAGTGTATTTCAAGCATTAAATTCACCTAGTATACACAGAACAAAACATTGTGCTTAAATTATATGCCATAAAATATTGCTGTGCTGACAACTTTTTTATACTGTACAGTATTTGTTTGCAAAAATTCTTAAATAGGCCCTACGTTATTTTGTAAATTGTTACAATGTACACACAGTTTTCACGCATGTCCCGCACAATTTTGCCGCATTTTGCGCTTTTTTCCTGCAATTTCTTGCGCAAAATTTCCACAATTTTTCATTTTTTTGCAGCGATTTTCTGCAAAGACTAATCGGGCCAGATGTCGTATGCAGGCTGCCTCAGTTGTTACGTTTCATTGGCATTGCTTTTGCTGGAAGGCTATGGGTAAAATGCAGAATTGCGTAATGCCTAATGTGTAAGGTAAAATGCGGAATGAAAAATTCGCAACAACAGTGATTGGTCATCGTGGAAGACCACGTGACTGCAGCTATTAAGCAGTTTACATATGCCATGCATGGACAGTGCAATGGTAAAATGTGGTATGCGAATACGGAAAGCAACTTTTTTGCACAGTGGATGTAATTTTAAATCTGCCATTTGTTTAAAATGTGTCAAATTAGGTGGAAATGGGAAGCCAGTGGGGCTGGTAGGATAACTTGCACAGCCAGTGTTTTGATGTGAGGTTCTTATTTGTAACTTTTGTGCTGTGATTAACCTTGAATTATTTTGTTGTCACCTGCTCTGATTTTTGTCTTTATTGATATCACAAAATTGGAAGCAGTGTATGACATGGTTGTGATGTGTCATTTATTTTCTGATATTGCATTTTAAGGAAATTAATAATTATTTGCATTTTGATGATAGTGAATTAGTGATAGTAGTGAAGTTCATGTGAGGTTGTGATGTGCAATTTTCTGTAGATTGAAATAGTTGATGCAAAGTCGAGCAAGAGTCTTGGAAAATTGACAGATGTAAGGCATGAATTATGCACATGTTAGATCAGTCACTTTTCTTTGAGCCCACAGTAGGTGTGCTATGTATTGTAATCAGCTTGTGTCTGTATGTCTGTCTGTCTGTCTGTCTGTCCGCTCTTGTGTCTCAAAACCTCATGTCAGAAACTCAGAACTTCACGAAATTTTCTGTGCGTGTTAACCACGGCTCAATCTTTCTCTGAAGACACTGCAGTATGTTATGTACTTCTGGTTTTGTGGATGACGTCATGTTTTCACCTAACGTCCTTTTGGTGGGAGGATAATGTAACAGTCTAACGTCACGCGTGGATGGATTCCTCATCTGCATGAGTGTGATGTGAGAGCCTAGCGACATGTGCTGGTCACATGGCTGGCTGTAGCTGTTTGCTGTCAGGCGGCATAGGTGCCGACATTCAGAAACCACTGTGCTGGCTATTCCCGTCCCATTCCTCTGCCCTTCTCTACTTCCACCGTTCTCCCCACAGTTCCCCTAAATCCATCTAGGTTGGGAGAACTGTAAGTTCCCCAGCGGGTGTGGGCAGAACCTGGCCGCCAAACAAGTCTTGGTGCATCTTAACTCTGAAACCTTGCACTTTTTGTCACTTTCGTAATGACATTTTGATATTTCACGTTATGGATTGCATTATAATAATGGACCTGAATACATAAACGTACAGCATGAACGACGTAATTAAACTTCACACCCATCAATTTAACAGCACAGCATACAGTTACCACATAGACATGATGCTAGTTTACTTACATTAAGGTTGAACTATTCTCTAAGTTGCAAAACTTGGCAAATTATGTTGTTGCAAAAAATTCATCTGGAACAGATGGCGGTGGGGGCATTACCACACGGATTTTGGGCTATGGGAGTGATCGTCACCATGGAATCAGTGCCTGTGTTGGATGGTAATCTCATGTGAGAGGAAGAGAAGGTGGGTGCAAGCGTCCAGATAATGGCAGCAGTGCTCATGGCTGTACAGGCAGGTGGACGTCAGTATAATAGGACGGCAGCCCTGGGGGGTTTGATTAAAGGAACAAGGTACTAATATCTGAGTATATATGCATAAGTGGCTTGACCTGGAATGTATACATCTGGACGTCTGCCGAGTACCAGCTTCTCTGTTAACATACTTTGGGGGTCCACTGTATGTTAACGCAGAAGCTGGTACTCGGCAGACGTCCAGATGTATACATTCCAGGTCAAGCCACTTATGCCTATATACTGAGATATTGGTACCTTGTTCCTTTAATCAAACACTCCTGGGCTGCCAGTCTATAAGGTACCACTGACAGTGATGTCGGCATCAATCATCAACGATGTTTAATCCAAATGATAATTGGTATTAGTTTTGGTGCAGTTTTAACATCCTTGGAAGAAAATGCTGCTGTCTCCTAGCGTGGGAGATGCATATAATGCAGCATATGGTACACATACTACAATATTTTGTACAGCTTTACACACAATAAACATAGCTGTGCAGGCATTGTGCAATATGTCCACCAATTGGTGTAATTTTGTTGATTGTTTATGTATTGATTTAAAACATAGTTGTTACACAGCAGTTGTCATATGTTTATATTGAATGTTGTTGATAGTTAAGTGCTTCATCTACAATTGAAGATGTTAAGAAAAGTTTCAGGAAAATCAGTATGTATTGTTTGCATGATTTCGTGCTATGCATGTTTATTTTGAATATAAGTTTGTGAAACATATTAAAATATTTTATTTGTTCAGTTAAATGCTTTTGAATTATTTTTAGCTTAAAAATACTTGAAAAAGAAAGATAAATGTCATGTAAGTTTTCATAATGTGAAGTATTAAACTTAGCAGTGTGTATCATGATCTGAACTGATGTATTACTTGTATATCAGAATACACTAACACAATAACTGAGTAACCTGAGAACAATGAAATGAACAGTAAGTTTACTATATTGAAACTCTGTAATAGTTAAGGAATTATATAGAATATAGTTGAAATTTGCAGCTTCAGTTGATGTGCTTATTTCATTTTACGTTTGTATAACTTGCCTTTTGAGTAGAAATTATCCTGCCACTATTTGAATGATGCTCACTGGTTGTCATCAGCTTATTTAAAAAAACACATTCTTAGTAATTAATTTTAATCATACATAAATATCCGTGTATTATTGTGAACTGTTACAGAGCCAGCATTGTATATTGAGAGGCAGTCATTAAGAATTGAGCCACGTATGTGTACTTTCTCATTGCTTTCTTTGTACTTTTTGTTGGAATATACTATGCTTGATATAACTATTGCCACTACACAATGATGGAATGCACCTGCTCCTATTTTAATAGCTGTTTTTCACGTGAACCACATGTAGCTGTTTCCTCCTCAGTTTCTCTGCTTGGGGTTAAGCGGAACTGGTTTCTTTATAGGCTTGATGTCCTTTCTGTCATTCAAACAACAATGTCAAAGCAATGAAGAAAACGCAAAGAACTGACAGAATATGTGACAAATCTCATTGTTTAACTGTTTCACCAAATAGAGTGCTTGATACTGACAAGGAAAATTGCTAATATCTGTTTTATTAAATCATAATTACTGAGGTGAGATAAAGCTCGAGCCTACTTTCTCTCCTTAACCCTACATGGCGCTCACACCACACACACCTGTCAGTTCTCCTCCTCTCCCTGGGCTGGCGCATTGGACCGATTCAAAAGGTCTCAGCGCTGGGGTCCAGAGTAGGCTGGGCCCCCCGCCCGCAAAGAACGAACGAACGAATGAGGTGAGATAAACATACAATATTTATGGATACACAGCCATCAATGATTGAATATAACAATGTACAGTCAGGACAGCGTAGAACGTGAAAACGTCTGGCAATGCCACATCATACAGCTAGTGGTTTTATTAAGCAGAAGTGAGTGAGTGAGTGAGTGTAGACAGGCCACAGAACCATGTTAAATGGAGTATAACACACGCGCACACACACTATTTGGTCACGAGTGAGTGAATAGTTTCTTAGTGGCATGTCAGTGGCATAAACTGCTGGCTTTATATTTGTCTTTGATAATATTTCGCACGAGTTTTATTTTGAGTTTAAATCCACTGAGATCTTTCAGGCTTGAGATGGAGTCTGGTCATATTCAGTCAGTCAGTGTGCTGGTAATTTATATAAACTAACATGAAGTTGATAGACTTCACTGTCCCAGGCTCCTCCATGCTGTACCAGATGTAATGGTTCACTGTACCAAATGCGTATAGCTATTGTATATTGTTATTGCTAGTTCAGTGAGAAGTGTTAATCTGTTAGCTGTGTGGTTTGTAGGTCTAAATGTGTGTCATTTGTCAATGCAGGTGGAAAATCGCTCAAAGACAGTGAAAGTCTTGCATCTGTGGGATTGTCAAAGGGAGGCAAACTGTACTTCCGTGATCTCGGACCTCAAGTTGGATGGACAACTGTGAGTTTGCTGCTACTGTAGCTGCTGCCAGTCTCAGTTTCTGTTCAACTGGTCTTCTTTCCTGAGTTACTGGTGTTTGACAGGTGTTGTGGTGATGACAGGAGCACATGCAGCCAGTTTTATATCCAAAGGGTTTTTCGTGGGATACTGGCTCCACTGAACCTGGAGCAGTCATGAAAAACTAGACTGTTTGAGTAAAGGCTGAAAGTAGTAGTGACTCAGCAGCTGTTTACACTGCTGTTGTTGGTTGGTCAGGAAAGCTTTCTGGCAGTCAAAATGATGATTGCATTTGTTTTTTTTGTATATTTGCACAAAAACCTGGCTGGCAACAACGCCTCCAAAATGAGCTATTTTGTGTCGGGTGGGACATAAAACTTTATCTCAGTCAATCAAACCATTGTGGAGACCTGGCCAGTTTTTGATTTTTTAAGATTGCTGTCGTCCTCCAGCTTGATTTTCTAAAAATTCAAAATTTTAAATACTGACACATGTTGGAGGGTCAATATATATATATGTCACCGTGCCAAATGTCATGTAGTCTTTGTCAAGTCCCAGCATAAGAATGACAAATAGCCCTTAAAGGGGTGTGGTCTTGGTCACTTGACCCACTTCAAATTTTGATGCCCCTAATGATATATCTGGAATGGCTAAAGCTATAGTCGTCAAATTTTGCATGCAGTTGGACTGTATCAAATCCTAGCCTACGGTGACAAACTACCCCTAAAAGGGGTATGGTCAGCGTCACGGGTTAACCTGTTAAAACATTTTGCCCTTAGTCATATCTTTGTAATTGTTCAACCTAGGCCATTCAAGTTTCGTGCACTGATAGATACAGAGGAGCACAAGTGTGTGCATGATATATTACTCCCAAAAGGGTTGTGTTCAGAGTCACGTGACCTCTTTAAATTTTGGAAAATAAGTGATAATATCTCAGAAACAGTGCTAGATAGCGACATAGTTGCAATGTAAGACTAACAGCAAATTGTATGTGGTCTGTTGATTGGCGCCAATGACCTCGAAGGTCACTTTTGCTGTTTGAAGCTTTTATAACTCCCATAGTAGTAGTGTAACATAGCACGAAATGACTAACATAGCATGTCACGCGGTCTCTCTGCGGTAGCCGAGCTTCTGGTTGAAAATGGCGGTCATCTGCCATCTTGGATTTTTACAACTGAAATATTGGGTGTGGATAAGGTTTAGAGTAGACATTCAGACAATCTATGCCCAATTTCGGTCAAGCTGTTGCTGATATATGGTGATTTTTCTATTTTTTTCCAAAATGGTGGCCATTTGTTATTTTGGATTTGTTATACTGTGTTTGGACCACCCACAAAGAGTATTTGCTGGCGTTTGTGGCTGTCCAAAATTTGGCTATATTCGGTGCAGCAGGTTTGAAAATATGCAAATTTTAATATTGTGTGCATTAGACTTGACGTGCATATTCATTTCTCCAAAATTTGGATTTTGGGAGTATTTCAACTCCAGTATGGGGTGCAGTGTACAACCCTGAAACGTCCCTTCCTTGTGTGGAAACATGTCCCATGACATATACATCGTTAAAATACAGATGTGGCCAGGGCACGATAAATGGGGATTCCCCGTGCTTTTCAGTGCAATGGGCAACCCACAAAAATTGCTTCTTCCTCTTGGGGGATCTGCACCCCTAGCATGACATGGTTTCTTGGGCCCAACCAACTCATCTCCCCGAAACAGCATCACGATCAGTTCAGCTGTTTTGTCAGGGCTCACCACACGATAAACAGACATTCCTCATGCTTTTTCGGTAGCTGGACAAATTGCTCCTTTTCTGGGATATCTGCACCCCAGCCTAATACATGTCCCTGGGATATCTGCACCCCAGCCTAATACATGGTTACTTGGACCCAACGACTCAGCTCATTAAATGGTGTCTCAGTCGCTTTAGCAATTTTTGCATGGATCATGAACATGACCAACAGACAGACACACAGACGGACAGACCACACTACTAGTACTGTAAGTAGGAATAGGCCGCTGTTGCTAGCTGTCGTTGTGATGTGGCCTAATAATAATAACTGTGATAATTTCTTTTGCATTGCTACAGACCAGCTACTATTATTATTTAGACATCATTGTCACAATAATCATCGTCATTTCTGCGTTAGGCCTTGTACATAGTGCCACTCGCAGCAGCATGGTCAGTATTGAGCAGTGTTGACTACTTCAATCAGTCGGAGATTGAGGACGTCTCATGTTGTATTAAAGATGTGTAATTTGAGAATTTTTCAGGAGGATTTTAGGTGGTCTCTTACAATGTTTTGTTGACAATGCAGCTAGGGCCGGTTTTGTCATTGCAAATTAACCTCCCATCAACGTTAATGGGAGATTAATTTGTGATGGAAAAACTGGCCTTTAGTCTTCTTGTCATCGGCATTGTTAACCAGAGTGTGATGTGCCAAAATGGACAAGGATGCTTCTTAATCATCAATCATTGGCCATCAGCAATTTACCCGCCCATAAAGACGTGTGCCACTTAGGTGGACTGGAGGAAGAAAATGAAGGGGAACCAACTATTCGAGATTCGCCTGGTTTACATGGAAATGGACATTAATACAAGGTTGATGGTCAACATTTCATTGTTGCAGATGATATTAAGTTAGATGTACTGTTAACAAAACTAAACAATTAGTTGCTTGTTATTACATGTTTGTATGTTGTCTGCTATATTTCAGGTATTTCTCACTGAGTATGCTGGTCCACTTGTTGTCTATCTACTATTCTATGCCAGACCTGCACTGATCTATGGAGCAGAAGTCGCTGCGTCTCAGTACACTTGGGCATCTCAGTCAGTTGCTGACTAACTTTCTATTTGTAGTTTCTTTTGTGATTGGTTCGTCTCTATTTTCACTGGAGTCATTGTTAATGTTTTGCTAGTGATGACTGGAGTGCTGGCGCCGATGTTCCATCATGAATCAGTCGGTCGATAATGAGGTCCAGTGACTGATTCTCCTGCGTGTTAGCAGGAAAAACATGTGGCCATACAAAAAGTTTTCAGTCAAGAGTTCAGCTAGAAGATGGTAGTTGAACTGGAGTGTGGGTGTGCGTGGATTCTATTGGTTGTACACCTAGCATGCAGTCGTAAAATTTTAAGTGGACTGAATAGCCTTTCATGTGCTGATGTGCCATTGAGAAACTACATACCCTCTTTGTCGCACTGTTAGTTGGGCATTCTGTCTATAAAAACAGCAGCAGCTCTTAGCAGTACTCTGCCTGAATGCAGCTGACAGTATTGGCATTATTTCACTTAATATGTAGCAATTACATTCACCGCTTTAACTCTGTCGGTGTTTTGTCAGATAGGGTGTGCAAAATCGACAAGGCAGTCGTAGACAACAACTTTGCTGTCGGTGTTGCCATCTGGCAAACTCAGTGAAACATAAAGTCATCTTTGACTCTGCCTCGTTGGCCCCATTATGTGAAAACATGATGTCATCCACAAGTACATTCATAACATGTTGCGTTGTCATCAGAGGAGAACTCTGAGTCATGACTGCAGTTAGCATGTGGTTTTTTGAGATGAGTGGACAGACAGACAGACAGACAGACAGACATTCAAGCTGTTCACCATACTTTGCACCCCTACGAGGGAATGAAGTAACAGCTGTTAAGTGGAGAAATGGCTGTCAAGGAGGTAGTGTGTGTTTGCACGTGTGTGTTTATAGGGTGGCGTGTGCATGTTGGACAGTGCATTATGCCAAGCGTCTGCTGGAGACCATTTTCATTCATAGATTCTCTCACAGCACTATGCCATTACGCAACATCTTCAAGGTTATTACATACATACAACAACAGCTGTTTTACAGCCGTTATAGAGGCCAACTCAGCCCATGTTAGTAGGCACCCCCAGCTCTGTGCTGTTGTGCATCATAATTGTGCACATCACTAAAAACGGAAACAACCATAGAAAGTTCATAAGTTGGCAGAAGGTTAGCTGTATCTGAATGCTGTGGTTTTGAAGCTGACTCTGACTGAGAAGTGTTTAAAAAATCGAAAGCTATAGACTAAAAAATTAAAAAAATTTGGACTTCGATTGTAGATATTTTGTCACAATAAATAGTAATTTTTAGATTTTGTAAACCAAAATTTCTATATTTTTAAAATCGAAATTTTTATATTTTAATGATTGAACATAAATAACCTAACAACATAAATTAGCTATATTTTTGTGTGGCCCTCAGATGCTTCTGTAATCATCAGCTAAGTTACATAGGAATATCAAGACGACAGTATTCTGATGCACAAGGATCAATATGAAGTAACAGGAAAACGGGAAGTAAATTTCGTAATGTGTATATTTAACTGTATATTTAAGATGTACTTTTTTATTGTTTTTATATGCATATTATAATGTTGCATTCAAGCGTTGTTGTGTTTACAGAACTCTTTATATTACTGGGGCTTTGCTGCATTTGTGGCATATTTCAACAATCATCCACTATACACACCACCAGGTGGCGTCTTCACTTCTCTCTTTTGTTTGTACACATGGCGTTATTGTTCTTAGCAGTGAGTGGAATATAATACTGCCGCTGGGTACTGGCGTGATGCATCAATGAGGTGGCAAAGGCTGCAGTGTCCTTCTGTCTAAGAGTCCAGTGGTGGATAAGGAAAGGTTGAGGCCAGCGAGTGATTTTTTTTGGTTGGACATTGACACTGTTGGATGGAAGTGCATCTCGGCTGCTAGTTGCTATTACGCGCGTATGTATGCAAACATTTCTGTTGTACACAAGTTCTGCATTTTTGACTCATGCTATTTACCATCTGTTCATAAGAAATTTCTTATGTATGTGCAGTCCAGGATGATTATATTCTGTTTACACACTGTGTCCCAAAAAAATCTGTCCACCTTTTTATGTTTTTGAAGAATTAATCGATTTTAACGATTTTTGGTATGTGAAATCCTAAGAATATTTGACATCCAAAGCTTATAAATTTGCCCACCTCACTTCTCAGTCGTAGCCACAGGTAGACAGATTTCTTTAGGACACAGTGTACAACACTCACTTCAGTAGTGTACAACACTAACTTCAGTCATTCAGTGGACATAGTTGTTAAGTATCATGTTTACTGTCAATGTATTTTTAAAAATTGTTTAAAAATTGTGAATTTGATCATCTGACAGCTGGCAGTGATAATTTTGCTCAGTTTCTATTAGTTAAACCTGTGTTTTGTTAGTCACACTGTTTTGTGTCAGTGACCGGTGAGGATCAAGGTAGCAACGGGCATGTCAGGTTTACGTAAAAGTGTGTCTGTGTGTGTGTACATGGGGCTGCGGGCTACCAACCACATCCCCAGGTGGTGGATAGGGAAAGGATCAGTAGCCAGATGCAAGACAAGCAGGTGACGAATAAGCAGTTGTGAATCATGCAGTGGCAGAGTTGCCAGAGCGTGGAAGTGGTGGACGGGTGGTGGCACTGTCTGCTACCACCAATTGTCCACGTGCTCTGTGACAACTCTTTGAGATGGCGAGTCTGAGCCACCATTTCTCTAAACTCAATGCCTCATTCTCTTGTGAGTGAACGCTTATTTGCATCAAAGGCTAAGCGGATCAAACCTGACAGAAACCATAGTATCTGTGGTCAGCTACATGAGTAGTTGTGATGCACCAATATGGTCACATTTCCTGCCAGACTGCTATGCTTACCCCAGTCAGTCGACACGTCTCAACACGTTGTGCCCGCAACACCGACCTCTATGGGAAGAGAGAGTGGGGTCTGTGACACAACCATCCACTTGTGCTGATGGTTGTCATCAATGGTTGCCCACGTGGAGCAAGTAGCAAGTTCTTGAGACAGGTGCAGCAAAGTCTGCACTTCCAGAATTGGGCTCTACACTCATCAGTGAAACAGTCCGTCATCTTATCATGTACACTCATGTGAATTAAGATCGCACCATAGTTTAGTAGTAATGTTTAGGACTTCTTCAAGTTACTGCACGTCGAGTCTAGTTAGTAGCATATGAGCTGTCTTTCCACCCGGGATAACTGAGCTTCAGTGCTTGACGATCCATCGATGGATAATTGCACTGTGAAGAAATGGTGAATTCTGCATAGCAATAGGTGATGTTACTATGACAACTGACATAAGTAACCTAGTCATTTTTTACTTGTTGGCATCGGTCGTTTAAGTTACACTTACTGCTTTGACACTGCTGGTTGTGTGACGGGAAGAGTGTCTGACCTGTAAAGATACCTGTAAAAATACCTGTGCTATTTGTTTCCAAAGCTGTTCGACTGGAACAGATGGAGGAAGTGAACCTATGAGGCAGCTGGCTAACTCAGCCTCACGTGGAAAATGGTCATTAAGACAGAGTTGGCTTGTGATGTGTGGAGAAGATTAATAAGTGATAGTAGTGTGCTGCAGTGACTGATTGAGTCTCTCAGTGTGTCATCTGAGTTGACATAGATTATTAGCAGATGAGAAGAGAATTGTCTTTGTTTTGTTTGTAGTTTATGGAGATATTCAGCTGTATGTTGGCTTGCTTTCATTTTGTGTACGTATATCGTCTCTATGACAATATCATTCCACTTAAAATAACAAGGCAGTCGTAGATATCAGACTTTGTCCGCAGTGTGCAGTTGCACCGGCTCAATTAAGTCACGTTAATGCTAAATTAACTTCGCTTCCCAACGTCCATGCATCGAAGTCACTGGCATATATTTGTTTCTCTGCCAACATTCACCATTACTATGGTAACAGTAGCTATGGCAACGTGTGATTCGATAATTCTTCTCATTAATTGTCAAATTTCTCTTCCTCTTTTACTTTAGTTTGCAAGAAATTATGAAATAGTCAAAATTATGCCCTTTAATAATAGGAAATCGAATTCTGTCAGACGTTACGGTAAATAAGTAAATTTAAGTGAAATCGGTCCTTTGTAGCGAAAACACCGTTATACGACCCATTGTAGAAAAAACAGGATGTCATCCACAAAACCGGAAGTACATAATGTATCGAAATGACGCCGGAGGAGGACCGAGCCATAGCCATAGGCAACATGCACAACAAATTAGGTAAAGATCGTACGTGTGGTTCCGGAGATATCTTCGTGGACACGGACACACACACACACACACACAGGCGTACTTTTCACAATACTTCCCAACCACTCCGTGGGCTCAGTAATCACTTGACACTTATAATAATGCAAAGCTGTTTGATTTCACAGCATGAAACAAGTATACTGTCGTCTTTGCTCTTTGCTCTGGTAGACTGCGTCTGAGTAGTGCTTATTGTCTGGAGGATAACTGGGAAGATTTATCGGAATGGTCCAGTCTCTTATTGTCTATTCAGTTTTGTGCAGTGATATAATGTGATTAAATTTACATTTTTTTTGTGTTTTGCATTTTCAAGTCGACTTATACCGAGTCGACCTAATAACATGGGTAGAAAAATGTACGTCCATGCATGCATCCGTCCGTCCGTCCGTACACAAAAAGTTTCTTTGATTTCAATGAAAATTGGTACGTAGGTCGAGGTCGACGAGTGATGCATGATGGTATGCAGTATGACCCGATCCAAGGTCAAGGTCACAAGCCCTTGAAAGTCGGAAATTCGGTTATTTTCAAAGGCTATCTCCTCCCCCATTTATAATGGGGGCTGGCAAATGACCGTGGATTCTTAAATTAGGGCACAATACCTAAAGCTCATTGGGGCCGGATTTTTGTTTGTTGTCCTACTTTTTGTGTCACGTAACTTTGAAGTTGGCAGTAAGTAGGAGTCAACCGCCAGTCCCGTACGGGGCTAATTTATGAATTTTGGGGTCCCTAATGATATCTCTGGAATGGCTGAAGCTAGAGTCGTCAAATTTTGCATACAGGTAGACTATAGTCATAGCTTTTTGATGACAAACCACCATTAAAAGGGTCGTGGTAAGGGTCACGACTAATTTTTAATTTCGACGCCCGCAATTATATCTCCAGACTGGTTGAAGCAAAATTCGGCAAATTTGGTGTGCAGGCAGAATCTGTCAAGTGTTAGCCTTGGGATGCTTCAACCATTCTAATTGTGGGCGTACCCTAATGAGCGTGCTGAGGGTCACGTGTCTCATGACGTTTTGGCCCCCAATCTTATCTTTGGAATCGGTGAAGTCTGGCATTTCAAATGTTGTATGCTGATTGATACGGAGGAGTACTTACTAGTACGTGCGTGATAAATTATCCTCGACAATGATATGCTCAGGTTACGTGAACTCTTTAAATTTTTACTGTGTGATGCTATGCTAACGCGGTATATGCTGTCATGTGTCCGTCCATCTGTCTGTCCATCCGTCTGTCACATGCCAGTATGGCTAAACATAGGATCATGCAAACAGTGCCATACGATAGCCCAGGAACTCTAGTTTTCTGGTGCCAAAGATCTTGACAAAATTCCAATGGTGGCGCCTAATGGAGATGGGGTAGGTTACAATCGGCGCGTTTTAACCAATGTCTCGCTATATTTCAGAAACGGTGCAAGATAGGAACATAGTTACTGTGGAAGGCGAATAGGAACTCGTATGTACTGTATTGATTGGTGCTATATCGAGTGACCTTCTATGACCCCTAACTACACCAAACCACCCCATTTTCGATATTTTGTATCACCTTTTATTTATTTTTGGTGGGTGGAGTTGGAGATTTCAAATTTGGTAGATAGGTTGATTGTAACAAGTAGCATTTAGTGCTGCTCTGGTGACGACAAACCATCCATGGTCAGGTCGCGTGAATCATTTCAATTTTGGTGGGCACCAATGATATCTCTGGAATGGCTGACGCTAGAGCCGTCAAATTTTGTATGTGTATGTACAGACACTGATATGTTATAAGAACTGATGAATGGCAGTTATACAAGATATCACACTGAACTGATAAATAGGTCTTGTGGTGGTTGGTTAGTTTCCACTCTGTTGTAGGCGCTAGCGTAATAACTTAAATGAGCCTGCCCTATTTTTTTCCATTTTGGGTTGTTGCTGAACAAAAAGACAACCAGGTTGGGAGGTTGCTATATTATTGGCCATCCTTAACCTAGCGGAACTAAATCTTCACCAAAGAACTTACCCTGATATAGCCTATTTTTGTGCTGAAAGGGCACATTAATCTCCCAGCCAACCAACGAACCTTGTTCGAGGGAATGCAATGAATTGCTTGGAAAGACATCTCAATTTGTTGCTTATTGTGTGTTTGTAGGGACTTTAATGTTATTAAATGTTATTAACAATGATTGCCAGCTGATAAATCACATATTAGGTTGGAGATATTACACAACTTGGTCATTGGTGAAAAGTAACATGCATTAGCATAGTACTTAGTAACATGTCAACATGCATAATTGCTTGTAGATTTGTGAACTTGGAAACTTTTCAATTCATGTTGCTTTGCGTGACCTACGACCTCCAGGTTAGCAGTCATTACTGAACAACAACAATACTAATTACCTAGGAAATTGTTCATCGTGGACTTAATATGGACAGTTCCTGTTACTGTTAGAATGCTCAGAAAAGTGGATTGTTGCCACACCATTGGCAGGGTGGTTCAAGAAAACGGTTATGTAGTTTGCTCTCATAAGCTATGACGATCGTTTCATATTTCAGTAGGATTGCGTACTGGCCTGTCAATCACGGCAGACTCTTGAATTACTATGAACTCACGCGTCAAGATTTTACTACACCAAGAAACTGGCTGCCGAATAGCGAGTATTTGAATTCAGTTGACTGTTCCATTTAGGGATACAGTAACAACGTTCCACATATGAAACATGCTGAGAGCAGTTTGGCCAAGGCAATTAAGCATTAGGGCACTCACAAACATGTTACAGCATTGTTTTGTTTAGTGTTTTGTATGCATGTTGTAGAAGACAAAATTAAATGGCCTAGTATTTTTCACTGTCCCGTACTACAGGTCGAGCTACATAATAACATGCAGAGAAATTGCCTCTTACCATTTTGTTTAGGGAGTAAAGTGCACACAAATTTTCTGTATTTGAGTTGTTAAGATGTAACATACTCAAGGTCATGAAATTTCCTGACCTTCGCCAGCTCTATTTTAGGTTAGCTGATTTGCTCTCTCTCTCTTCTTCTTGCAGTTATTTTGATAGAGAAGCTTGGCGAATGTGCCAGATAACTCTCCTGTCACTCGACCAAGAATGTCGGAGCACTGACTCCAACCACCGAAAAATCAAATTGCTTTCCCATAACTTGTAATTTCCATTACATTTCCATGATTCGGCCTGGTTGGTACCCTGTTTCCCTGATCCAATTTTAGTTTTTTGTTTTTTTCGGATAGTTGGTCACTGTGCATGTTTAGTGACACTGATATTAGGATAGATAACCGTTGACCTGCTAGCCCTGTTACAGGCTCCTGGACTATAATGCACCCCAGTTCATTTGTTACCACGTGACGCTATGCTAGCATGGTCTATGCTGTCGTTGTGTCTCTGTCTGTCTGTCTGTCCATGTGTCTGTTTGTCCATATGTCCATCCAGCTTACGCCGGTGTTGTACCAATATAGCTAAACATAGGATCACACAAACAATGCCATATGATAGCCCACGGACTCTAGTTTTTTGATGCCCTCTAGTTTTCTGATGCCAAAGATCTCAGCGAAATTCCAATGGGTTCACCCCCAACGGGGGCGCCAAATACAGGTGGAGTACTTTCAAATTGGCAATTTTCACCAAACCTGGCTATATCTCAAAACGGTGCAAGATAGGGATATAGTTACTATGGAAAGCTAATAGGAACTTGTATGCGCTGTATCGAATGGCACTATTTACACTTTTACAATGACCTACAGTGGCGCCTAACTACCCCAAACCACCCTGTTTTTGATATTTTGTATCACTTTTCATATTTTTATGGTGGAGATAGAGACTTCAAATTTGCTAGATAGGTTGATCGTAGCAAGTGCTAGCCTACAGATTGCAAACCATTCCTGAAAGGGGCGTGGTCTACTCCTAATCATATCTTTGTAATTGGTAGCTGAGCTTCTTGTTGATTCTGTTGCTATGTAAATCATTTACTTACTTACTTACTTACTTACTTGTTTACTTTCCTTACTTATTTACTTCCTTAAGAATAGGCCCATTCTCTTTCCAGGTCATAAGAGGCGACAAAACCTGGCTTTAGTTTTTTGTCCCTTTATTTTATGTTATTGTATATTTCGTTTCAGATGCTTGTTTGCTTTTGTTGTGTTAGATTTAGTTTGTCAGTACTAAGCCAAGAGATTGACTGGGAAGAACATCTCTGAAATTGCCAATTTTGTGTCGGATGGGATGTAAAACCTTAATCAGTGTTGAGCTGCTGTGCTGACTGACTTTCAGGCACGAAGGAGCGACATGTACCGCGTGCCACATCAAACCCACTCACCGTGTTGTTCCACTTCGTGTCGTGTCCTAACTACACGTACGAGTTTGGATCATGGATCAGTTTCAGCGTCTTGTCACAGTCTCTGCCAGGTATCAACATCTGTGACGAGTGACGATGATAATCATGGCTGCATTATTTTCTGCTGCATACTTTGTAATGCTGGACACTTTTCTTCCTTCGTTGCTTTGACGCTGTAGGCTTAGCAACAGAAATGGTATTTGGGCCTGTGAAGAGTATGCACCCAGAGGTTCTGTTTTGGGATCTGGCCGAACTTGAGGAACTCTGGAAAAGAAGGCCGGACAACAAGAAAAACTGAAAGTACATGTGTTCATAATAGTGGTAGTAACACTAATGCTTCTACTGCCCTTGTTATCCACACATGCCGATAGGCAAGGTGTGGATATATTGTTTACTGTTTGTTTGTTTGTTGGTTGGTTTTTTCTGTGTTTGTATGGTTACGGATTTCTCCGCCGAAGATAATGCTAGTAGCGTCAAATTTTGCACAATGGTTTATCCACATCCTAGGCAGGGGATCCCCCATTTTGGGGAACCTTGCTCCCCCAAAAGCCCTAAGTCAGACGAATTGGCCAGCCATCTGGAGGTAAAGTTTACTATGGGAAGGCCCACCGCAAAGGTTATGCTAGAGATTTGCAGTTTGTGGAATATGTCGCATCGTGTGGACATAGGTAGGAGGCATGTGTGGATATAGGTCAGTCCCCACTGACGTACTTGTTTTGTAATGCTGACTGGTTGTCGGTTGTGTTCATTGCTCAGACATTGATAGTTGGTCTTCAGTTATGGCAATCGTCATGTACAAATGCTGCTGCATCAGTCACCTTGTGTCTTTGTAGATCATTGAGGTTGAACCTTGAAATAGCCATTTATTTAATGGGTTGTTGTACTGCATACCAGTCCACTTTTAATTACGACACACGTGACTATAGTGACTCTTAAATCAACGTGGTTCACCCTCCGTGGGCACACAGTTACCTGAGGCAAGAGGCCTTTACAGAGCAGTGTGTTGACTGGTGGGTGGTACGGCAAGGAAGAACATCAAGTGAAGTGAAGTGAAGTGTCCTGTCACCTGCCCGTGTGTCCCAATGGTCAAAGCACTCGGGCGCCATGTGCAGTAGAGCGTGCCATGCTCAGTGGCCAGGGTTCAAACCTCAGCCTGGGCGCGTCTGCCCACCAAATAATTATTTCTAATAATTCCTACGCACATGATGAACAGGGATATAATCCCAAGCAGGAAAAAGAGGGTTCGACAGCGACCTCTATAAAATGTGGCCATTTCCTGATGCCTTGATTAGCAGCATCAAGGTATTAGCCGTGCTGACATGAGCCAAAGCAGATAGACGTGGCAAGTCAACTGGCTGGTGTCGAATAACGCCAGTCGGGGCTGGCACTGCATATGCGCCAGTCCGTGCTTAGCCAGACAGTAGGCCACGCCTAGAGGGAGCACGTTATAGAAATACCCGACAAGCTGTTCACTTCTACTTAACTCTCCTTTACCCTACACGTCACACATTCACTCGCATACCAAACCAATTTCTCTCCTCTCCTGGGCTAGAGCATTGGACCTACAAAAGGTCTCAGCGCTTGGGTCCAGAGTAGGCTGGACCCCTGGCTGCAATAACGAATGAACGAACGAAGTTTCCTATTTGATATGGCACTGGCAACAATTATGTGAGTGTGCTTTGATGTATGTAGCACTGATTTTTGCATTCGTCGGCTTTGGACAAATGACTCAGTGGGCGCTCGGCAAGCACAAGGCATACCGTGCTGATTTCAAGGACTATCCACGTGGACGCAAGGCCATCATTCCCTTCATCATCTGATCACTCGTAGTTGTTCTGCTGAGCTGGACATGGTGATGACTTGCTGCTTGTATTAACCAGTGACAATGTTTTAATTCCATTACTAGCTTATGTCACGCTGGGTGGTGGCATTTGGTAGTCAGTGTTAACGAGAGTGACATCTCATTCCTCAAGAGTCAGATAATGGACGAAGAAAGGACAACGTTCGGATAGTGATTCCTTGGTTGGCACCAAGAAGTGCAGCTGTCCCTAGATGGATTTTGCAGCAGTGCACTCAGAATCAAGGCTCACACACTTGTCAAGGATGGGTTGACTTTGCTCCAGTGCAGAGCAGAGCCATGATGACTTCAGTCCATCAATAGTTGCAACTCCTTTACCACATACCCACAACTGCCATGATGTGAGGCGTAATTGGATGTAACCAAGAAGCTTGGACATTTTGTACGCAATTGCACAGAATATTACTTGTCGTCAGATGAAAATGTGGATTTCACTTTATAATGCGAGTCGTATGACGTGGGACAAATCATGTTTTTTCTGTGGAAATGTTTATCATTCTGTGGATTTTTTTTCTAGTGGTTATAGGAGCAGCGGCAAAAATTGAGCAAAATTTGTGGGGCATGCGAGACTACTGTCTTGTCCATCCATTGTACATTGTCAATTGCAGATATCCTCATTCCATGGCTGCTGACATTCAGTGCTGTAGTACTAAATTATTTTTTATTTTTATACTTTTTCATGCTATGTTGCTACTCTCCTCCAATATCGGAGCTGTGATGCTTGTCTGGAGGTTAGGAGGGAAAATAATCAGAGCTGTTCAGTGCTGTGTTATGTGCGACAGTTGTGCCCAATGATACGCTCATGCACGTAAATAGGTCTTAAATTTGCATGTTGATGGTTTAGGTTTAGATTTTGTTTTTGTATGTTTGTACAATTTGTTCACATTGGGTGTTTTTATGTTAGCTTTGGTCATTGTATTCCTTTGTTTCTTGCTTTTGTTGGTTGCTTTGGTTGTGTTTGATTTAGAGATCGGCTCGGAAGAATGTCTCTGAAATGACTTCTTCTGTGTTGAATGGCACATAAAACCTTAACTCAATCACTCGTGTTATGTTTAGTTTTATTATGTATACAGCAAACATTGAACATATTGTGGGAACTCACATTTGACTACTTGGAATGGTGGGGATGCTATTGGCTAGATTAACTAAACTACCTTGCTTATCAAGATAGTCCTAGTGTGTTTGCATTATTCAACAACAAAACAATTAATAAATTTTTCACAGCCTGATAAAAACTTGTGTTTTCACACACAAGCAGACACAAGTGGTACTGGTAGAAGGCGTCAGAATGGACAAAATTGTATTCCTATATTTTTGGCTGACACAAATGTCAGCATTTTGTATGAAAAACGTAAGTAAGCCAACAAAACGTAGTTAATTATTGTCACCATATGCAAATGTAGGCCAGGTGGAGGTTTTTTTGCACCCTTGGGCAACTTCCCGAACCCAACCTCAAACCTCAGTTACACATCGATCACTGACATTTTGTAGCCAAACACTTTCTTGTCAGAAGTTGCTGGTGTTGTCTCTGCTAGTGTGATAGTATAACTTAACTATTTACTAATTCTTCCTCGTTCCATTCTTGCCATTGTTATGATATGAGTTTGGCTGCAGCAATAGAGAATTCTGTGGATTAAATGTATGAGTTGTTTAAACTCGTTTTGTAACAGTGACTCGTTAGATATAGGCGCTGTGGGGGCAAGGAGGGCGATCACCCCGTGACCAAAAACCTTTCGAGGCAACGCCCCCACCGGTGTTTGATTATGATTATGACGAATTTTTTTGCAACAGCCGAATGAGCTCAGTTTTGCATGTCGGCATAATGATCTGGTT
>Ga0209363_1000175_pt1 | contig 21427 bp, 16 predicted proteins | sample WorMetexBAHAMAS3_FD_187385 | JGI IMG/M metagenome (GOLD analysis project Ga0209363, IMG submission 187385) | Marine gutless worms symbiont microbial communities from Max Planck institute for Marine Microbiology, Germany - Inanidrilus exumae... | ecosystem: Host-associated > Annelida > Digestive... | reverse complement strand
GAGCACCCTCCCCCGAGCCGCCCTGGTGGTAAATTTGTAACGTCATTATGTCTGCTTACTCCAATTCTGAGTCGACTTTAGGCGTCCCTATTCTTCTTTAGCATAATTACACGGACCCCCGTAGGCTGCCAGTCAACTCGTCACATGTGACGAGTTGACCTTTCAATTTTACACAGCGCGTGACGAGTTGACCACACAGGTGTTACGACTTGACTGTTAGTGGGACTAGTAGTTGGTTCCAGCTAACGCCAAAATAAGCTTACTCAAGCACCAGAAACTTAGACGTTAGAAAGTTTGTTTTAAATACGCCACTAAGCACGCCGCGCCTAACGTATGAACTATACGTATCTTTATTCGCATAAATGCAGCACACATGTAATTATAACGATAATAATAATAAGATTTAAAAGAGAGAGCTAGAAAAAAGGAAAAAACGTAAAACATACAAACAGCATGCAGTTTGAATCCGCATGCTACAACGTAACGTGGACGTGGTCGCTTTGTATAATATAATCAGTTAAAAATAAAACAATTACTCCTTCAGTCTATAGTCAGTCAATGTTACGAGGAAAGTGTGAAGTCAATTTGTTCGTGTGTGTATAAGCTTTTGGCCAGTTGCCTGTGACGAGTTGACTAATACAATGTGACAAGTTGACCGTGTGACGAGATAGTCATGTGACGAGTTGACTGGCAGCCCCCCCTCCCCCGTACAAGACTTACAGTGTCAGGGCCGCCCATGCGACTTTTCCTGCACTTACAGTAATGGGGATATCATCATCCGCTAATATGAGAGCACTATATGTGCAAGCCAGCTCGTCTGTTGATGCCATATCCAAAGGTTTAACAGTGTACGTCGCCAAATAGGCCTTAGCTCTGAAAGAGAACAATACACTTTATTATGCACCAACGCACCTCCTACCACACAATCACTACTACATCCAAAAACAAAATGGCGCCAGCGGCCAGGCCGCCAGAGTTGTCACGCCGTGTGCAAATTCCTACCCAATGGCCTCACACAACCAGCCAAAAGTAGCCCAAACAGTCGGTGTCCTGGATGAATAAATGTACACCATTTATTGCCACGGCACAAAACATGACATAATTGAATGAAAGCAGTATCACCATAGGCAAAGGGTAGTCAAAACTTTTACGTGTGACACTACCAAACCAAATTCGCGTTTTGAAAGTTATAAATTCTCTCCCCGCTAGCGCTGAAATTCTCGTTATCAAAACAGTATCAAAGTGTCTGTATATTTGAATGTATAGGACTTGCATGTATTGCAGTTTGCTTGAGTTGAGACGCATAATCGCATATCTGAAGACGACTACAGACAGCTAAAGACGGCAAAAGGCAGCTGAAGACGACTAAGGACGCCTAAGTCGACTCAGAATTGCAGTAATCGTACGTTAAAAATTTGCTACCAGGTCTTAAAAGTAAGGCGGCTTCTTCTGGACTTCCTCAGACTTTTCCTGCATCGTTTCTTCTGAGCTATTCGGTTTTTCATTTTATTTTTCCTTATTCTTTCGTTCCTGGGCCAAAATAAGCTGGCCATCTCGTCAGCTTTTGTGCGCACGTTAATCTACCGTATCGTATCTATTGTGAATAATGTGAAAAAATAATATTAGTATTCTTATATTGCTTCGCAGACATATTAAAATTTAAAACATTCTTGCAAAGTCTACAATTACTAGGCCTACTCGTCTTACATATATATTGTTATTCACACGCTGTGGCACAGTAGTATGAAGCTCGTGACACATAAACAGACAACGAGATCGACACATCGGTCCACCGGACCATGCCGGCGGTCATTTTGACGGCCAACATTGACGACAAACTATGTCGACGGGTCCGGCAACACAGGCCAACATTGGCGGCCGTCAAAAACGTTGACTGACACTGACAGTGTAGGCCAATAAGATTGTCATGTCAGTGTGTCGGCTGTCAATGGACGGGTGAATACACGATTTTGGAATGGAGGGGTCAATGGTCGAGCGCCAAACGCGCGAGCGACAATACGCCGTTCCGCCGAGGGGCGAGGGTGTCCCCTCCACAACGCAGGTTGGGCCTGGGGAGGCGGCATTTTAAAAATTCTGTGCATTGAAACTGTGAAATTTTGCGAGGATTTATGCATACAAATAGCAGTTCATGAGCCATTAACAATACGCCTAAACCTCGAAAGACCAGAGTCCAGACAGATAGAATCGTCTGATGTTTCAGGTAATCTCTGTTACTGTAATCTCTGTTACTTTTTTCAGTGATGATGGAGTGTCAGGGCCGCCCTTGCGATGGGAGACGCCACTGCGTGTATGTGGCATTGTTTTAGACACGTCTCCACTGGAGAGTCTCCAGTCAGCTGTCAATCATTTTGACCAGACAACATCGGTCCAGAATTTGTTACTATATTTAGACAGTGTTCTTTCTACGTGTACGTATTTGCCCTGACATCATGTGATGTCTAGCAGGCTGAAACATCACCTGATGGCCTGTCTCGTAATCTTTAGGCCGGGATCGGTGGCTGGTATAAAAAGTAAAACCGGGCCTAAAGTTAGTCAGTTTAGTTAGAACTCGAGTAGCGTGATGAGTAAACTACATTGAAGTACTGTGCACATTAACTGCGCACCACTATACTTTTATTGACAAACTAATCGCCTGAAAGTTTTCAGACCACGGTTGGCATTTCCCGGGTGTGCATGGCCCACCGTTTTCCCAAGGGTGGGCAGTTGCCCACCTTGCCCCCACGTGCCGGCGCCCCTGGGCCTCACCTGCGATGTGCAGCATCAGACAGACGTGGTTGAATGATACATATTTCATTAAATAATTTACAAACCCTACGACCCCGTCACAACTCACAAGACTGAAATTGTCAATGGGGCCCATCCGGGGGCCGGGGCCCGTAATAGCCTATACCCGCGCCATGTCCGAGCATCGATGCTTCCCAAAAAAGAGACTAAGTATTCATACAATGCATTTCAAATGACATCACAGAAATCTATCTAAAAATGACCGGAGTCATTTGAAACGAATCATGAATGACGACACACATTTATCATTAATGTGAAAAGAAAAGTCACTATAACGATGTATAAAGTTGACACGCAGATGGAACATGATCAGACCAGTTATTTTTGCCGGGGCCCGACGATATTTGCTGGGGCCCTGCCCCCGTGGGCCCCATCCTGGTGACGGGGCAGAAACCCTATTACCTATCACACTTCAGCAATCAGATGTACATGACAACAGTCAACTCTTAAAAGCATGACATGCCTTACTGCAAGCACACAAACGGTTCTATCACAGGCCTTACAATGTCTGCACAGTTGTTACACCAGTCATTATTCAACTTCACCAACAATGTTCTTGGTACGCTCCGCAACAAACGGCACAGAACCAGGCTTGCTGTGTGCACGACGGTTTGCTTCCCTACAACAACAACAGTATAAATAAACGGATTAGTTTATAACAATCTTCAACTTACTGCCCAATAAACTGGGTTTCAGAGTTAGGACCAGCTTAAACTAAAGCTAAGTTCGACGCTAGAATAACCAAAATGACGTTAAAAGTTATCCAATGACTGTTAGTGATGATAAAAATTAGCAAACTGAAGGTACAAAGTTGTATTATACCACAAGACCTTTTTGCTATAATTACTCTTTATAACACTGTAAACTGCTATTTGCCTTAAAATTTGTGCACAGAATCCGTACAAAGTAACCACAATTTGCAACATAACCATCACTGAAAGCATGTTTGAGCAGATGACAGTTTTAGCCACAATGTAAGACTATACAACAAACAGAAAAGACAGAAATGCCGTCAAAGTTAATCATTTTACGCACAGTCTCAGTTACTCACCAGTAACTTAACAAGCACGTAACAGCACAAAGCACTGACACAGCTAACGAACTTTGATCCACAGAACAACTTCTAGCTACCTTTACGCTTTATGCTGTTGAGTGCCACATTAAGTTGCACATTACAAACAATGGACAAAAAATCATAAAATGGGACGTGCACTTATCCAACATACACACACACTCTCAGATTTGGTGGAAATGGCCTTCTTGTTCGAATCACTCCAGCTTTGGATTGGACCCCAACAGAGAACCTTTGGAACAACTAGAGCATGTTATTTTGCAAGCAGGATGCCCTGTCACCCAAACAAGTGTTAAAGCACCAAAACGTACTCACAGTACTGACTCCAATCACAGAAAAAGAAACTAGAATATGGACGTCTATGCCACAACGTTGATGTGGATGCCCTCGCTACCTCAGCTGCCTACTGTAACCTTGACCACTGACCTGCAGAATCTAATCAGGTCATCAGTAGGGGCTAGTGCATATACCCTGTAAGTTTCATTGAGATTGTTCAAGCCGTTCATGAGATATAGTGCTAACAAGACCTGTCCGGACAAACGGACAGCCCGAAAACATAACACCTTCGCCACACTGATTTGTGACAAAGGCACAAAATCATCCACTGGCTTCATCTTTTTCTAAGCAACCCAAAGACTCGTTAGGGACAGGATGCCACGTCGTTCATGCCAACTGTCTGGTGCCAGGATGCTGCATGCAGTTATCAAGCAATCAACATGAAAATCAAATGCACAGAAAAATAAACGTACTTTTTCTTTTGCGATGTCCTAATGGTGCGCAGTTCTTTCTGGGCTGAATGAATCGCTTTTGGCACATGTCTGTGCCGGGCTATTCGCCGCACTTCTGGATGACGTCCGTACTTTTCCTTCAATTTTTCAGCATAGTTGAAAGCTTCTTTCTCCCGTGGCCTCAGCTAAACCAGGCAAACAAGCACATCTCAGATGCTCAGCATACCGCAAAAAGCTCAGTAGATTTTGCACGAAATACTAGAAGGGCAACAAGTGAAATTCTCAGGCTAATTGTGACAATGATACACCATCAAAGAAGTAACACAACACTAGTTACGATCATTTGTAAGAAAGCCATGAAACGTTACACACCACTCCAAGCTTAGCTGAGGAGTTTGCTTTCCATACACGCAGATTCATTTCTTCTGATCCAGACAGAATAAATTTATTGTCGAGGGACCACTGGACTGCGATCACCCGCTGCATTCGTTTTGTGTGATACACTTCTCTAAAAGCAAATGTTAATACAGTCAAACGCAACAGATCAACCACTGTCAGTTATGCAATCATCTTTCAGTGCCTTGATACTGCATCACTTGTGAAGACCTGATAAGCAGCATTCTTCTGTGGACAGACTTTTGCTGACAGCTCTGAATTGTGAAAGGTTGATTGGGAGATTAACGTCCCCTTTCAGCACAAAAATAGGCTATATCGGGGACAAGGTCTTGGGTAGAGATTTAGTTCCGCCAGGTTGAGGATGGCCAACGATACAGTAACCTCCCAACCTCGTTGCATTTTCGTTCAGCAACGACCCAAAATGGGAAAGGATAGGGGAGGCTCATTTAAGTTATTATGACAGCGCATACAACAGGGTGGAAACTAACCAACCACCACAAGACCTAATTTATCAGTTCAATGGGATATCTTGTGTAATTGCTGTTCTTCAGTTCCTATAACATATCAGTGCCTAATGACTCTTGTTGTATAATATCTTTTCTGTGTTGGTAATGCTTTTCTTAAGCAAAACCCCAAAAAAAGCATCCGGGGAACCTCCCACCCACGGTACCAGACCTGCCCACTCCAACCACCAAACTGTGAAAGAAAAACCGGGCCAGTAATTATCTCCGGTAACAGCAGTGGTAGCTGCAAGATGGACTTTGATGCCCCAGCGTTGACATGGATGACTTTGACACCACAAACTTAGGCCTGCTGTGACCTTGACCTTTGACCTCCAAAATCTAATCAGGTCATCATAAGGGGCTAGTGAATGATCCCTGTCAGCTTTATCAAAATTGTTCAAGCCGTTCATGAGACATCATGGTAACAATATCGGGCCAGACAAACGGACAAAGAAACGAAAACACAATGCCTCTGCCGACAGTGTCGGTTGGCAAAGGCATAATAAAATATGGTTAACAAAATAATTATACATAAGCAGAGCCGTGAAGTGAACAACAAGCACTAGTTTTAGCATACATCCAAAATGCAACACGCAACATCGGACAAATTAGAATGCAAGCTGCATGGACGACGGTTACTGACGACTAGAATATCAGTTATAACAATAGTGTTACACTAATATATACAGGGTGCAGCTAAAAAGAACACACCACATTAACTTGAATTTTTCTGTAATGACCTAATGGTGCTGTTATCTTGCGTGCTCTGACATTGCTGGATGGTGACACTAAAGGTATACAGCTTACAAAGACGAAGCCAATTATCTCTAAAGCTTCCCCTCTGAATAAATACAGAAATAAAATGGAGGGGCAACTGATGTTCAATTGGAAAATGTCCACCTCAGTATGTAACCAGCCACCCAGGCCAACTCAGCCTCCTACCCTCAGCAGGATGGAAAATAAGTATCGGCTAAAGTGCAGTTATGCACTGCGGCTAGCTGTAAAGGCATGATGGCTCATTCCATTTGTGGATAAACATGTGGGAGGCAGGTAAAGTTGTGTGATCCCTCGTTAACATGTGCCATACATAAGCATTTTAGAGATGAGTATTGCACTAATTATAAGATGCCATACAAATGTCCCGTTTATTTTACTTTATTAAAACTGTATGTGTGTGTGTTTACCGGCTGTGGCCTTGGTTGGCAGGAAATATTCGAACTGTTTTGTCATAACTGCCCGACACAAACTCTTGACCCGTCGGAGAATAGTCAACATCAAGTACTAAAAACACAGAAAATAGTAACCACCCATGGATACAGTCAATTATCAATGCACAATGACCAGCCCACACTTAGTGCAAATCCACCATCATCAAAACAGTAGCCATCTTCTTCAATGGTGTTGCCATGTCAATGATACATTGCCAGAGTGTACAGTCATCAGCCTTCCTCCAGGATGAGTGGATACCAAGTGGACATCAGTATCAATCACCTCAGCCAGCCGGTACATGGCCACTCTCAAGGTAGCTGAAGTGACACAATAATGACTCACTGGCATTGCTTGGAATCCACACATGATGTGCCAGAAGAAATGCAGCCAAATCCCCGGAATAAGAGAAGAACCTGGAAGGCAAATGGTTACCTCCCTGACAGTGGCGTTGGTGACATGCCTCGTATGTTGGATCCGGATGATTTTATGGAGTGTCAAATGCATTCAGTTGCCTACAAAGAGTCTTCTTTTCATTTACTACTGTATAAAGCACAGGATCCTGTTGTCATAAAGCTGGCATAAAGGGTGCAGTGCAGTCTGATGGTGAATCAAGAAAGGACAACGCCAGTGAGTGTTTTTATGGCTGGAGTTGGTGTTCTGTATTTTCTTCAGTGCCGTAACACTGGCGACTGTGTGACCGAAGAGAATCTGGCTGGTACTTCACTCCGATTCGTGATTCAAATTGATTTGATTATTTTACCGTGAATTGATTCATTTTCTGAAAGAAATTGGACGTTCGATTCGACCATTACGTTTTTTGTTCAAGTCTGCAGTCTGTGCTAGTTGTCCTACGTCGGTGTGCCCACAATGGCTACTTAGTATTTACGCTGTTCTCCGCCGCTGTGCAGTCGTGGTTCTTGCGAAACAACCTACAGCTCAATGCCAACAAGTCAGAGTCCATCATTCTCAGCAGTGCATCTCAGCTTCAGTCGGCTGCCAGCATCCAAGCGGTCGATGTTGCTGGCAGCAGGCTGCAGACTGCACTGAAGTTGAAGTCCCTCAGCGCCACCATCGACTCACATCCGCGGTTTGAGTGCTACACCAAGGATATAGCAATGGTGTGCAATTACCATACATGCCCTATGCAGTCTGCTGACCGACGCCCTCACTCAGGCAGTGGCTTGCAGCCTCGTCACTTCCAGGCTGGACTACTGCAATGCCATACCGTTCGGTGCACCAGTCACAACCTTCGACATACTGCAATTACTGCAGAACAACCTGGTCAGACTTCTCTGTCAGCATGGATGTCGCACAGGTGCCAGTTCGCTCCTCCAGTCGCTCCACTGGTTGCCAGTCAGAAAACCTGTCACGTAAAAGATGGTGCTGCTGATGCTCAAGGTGTCATTGTCCTCGACGCCAGCATACCCGAGCAACCTGATCCAGATGGCTGTTCCTGTCCAGCCCCTACGGTCATCTGACGCCCAGCTACTGACTGTTCCAAAACACGGACCATCACATCTGCAACAACCTGGAACTCACGACCTTCCGACATTTGCGCTTGCCATAATGTACCGACATTAAAACGACACCTCAAAACCTACTTGTTCATAGACCTGAGGCGACTAGTGTCTCTGCATCCTTGGACTTTATGGCGCTATAAAAATTTTGTATTATTATTATTTAATGCACAGTTTAACGTTTATGTCAAATAGATGGCATAACTCATGTCATAATATATAAATGTCAATGTACAAGCACTTAGTGCAACCAATACTGTTTAACTGAATTGAAAAATAGACCTATTTGAGCGAATCGAATCAAATCGAAATTTATTGTATTATTAGTATTATTATTTAATGCATAGTTTAACGTTTAGGTCAAATAGATTTCCTGAATCGGAATACTGACCGGTAACAAAACCAGCTCCAATTAACCACAAATGTTCTCTTCTGGAAAACCAGGTCTAACCTCAAATAACTCTAAAATAGACAAAAACTCAGGAAAAACCAGAAAAAATTGAGTATGTGCATATGTTGAGTGACAATATGTGACTACACTACACACCAGATAATACATGATCCATGTGTACACATGCAGCTCTCGACAGATTCCTCATGTCAAAAGAATACAGACTAAAATACATACACATATGACATTTAACTCTGTTATCATGTAGTGCACTGACTGAAGTTCAGAAAAAATATGCAATTTTACACCAACAGGTAGAATCAAAATAAATAAATTAGCCCTGTACAGGACTGGCGGTTGACTCCTACCTGCTGACAACTTCAAAGTCGCGTGACACAAAAACTGGGACAAAAATAAAAAATCTGGCCCCGATAAGCTGTAGATATTGTGCCCTAATTTAAAAATCCGTTGTAATTTGCTAGCCCCCATTGTAAATGGGGGAGAAGACAGCCTTTGAAAATGGCCGAATTTCCGACTTTCAAGGGCTCGTAATCTTGACCTTGGATCGGGTCATACTGTCATGCATCACTCATCGACCTCTACCTACATACCGAATTTCATTGAAATCGAAGAAACGTTTTGTGGACGAACAGACATACGGACGTACGGACATTTGAGACCCACTTTATTACATCGACTCGGAGGAGTCGACCTAATAAAGCTAGATGTGTGGCACAGCCCAGCATGTAGCTCAAATGTGCCTGCAAAACTCAGGGCTTACTATTTTTTTTATCGGATGTAAGGGATAATCAGTGGAGTTAACGCGTGCATCCATGTTGCGACCCTCCGATCCATTGTGGAAAGTGAGCAAACAGAATGAACGTGACCTATGCCAATTTTTGCTGATTGATGCCATAAATCGGTTACCATAGCAACGTCCCTTGAGCGATCGCGGAAAAAATTGGACTGATCATGCTCACTCATATGTGTATGTATCGTAAAAATTTGGTGAAGATTTGTCCAGTATATTCTGAAATAATTGGTCTCCAAGGAAATTGTTAAAAAGATGACAGAAAGCAACATCGGCAGAACACATGCCCATCGACATGCGATGCCGGGCGGGTTAATAACATAAAAACCACACACACACACGTGCAATCATTTACTCGCACGTGTAACAGCAAATGAGTCATCTCTTTACAGGCCATATATCTCATAGTGCATCAGCCAAAATGTTACTCAGAAACGCCATAGCGCTGCAGTGAGTAACTGGAGTGAGTAGATTCTTAACGGCACCATCAGCACAGAGTAGGCTATTCGTGGCCAGTACACGTTAAAACCACTACAATAAATTAATTAAAAACAAAAGGTAACAACAAATATTAGGTGAACCGAATAATAAATACGAACAGTTGTGTTAGAAAAGAAACATTGGGTTGATTAAAAGGTGTGTGAGTAGATTCTTAACAGCACCACAGGCACAGAGTAGGTAAGTAACTGGAAGAAGTCAATATTCACAAGAGCATCATAACCCAGGCCGGCAATGTTTTTTGTGTCTCATGACCTCTGACCCCAAGATAAATGCGTTTCCAGGACTCGTGTTGGAACATTTCTGTGTCAAGTCTGGTGATCCTAGCTGCATCGGTTTCTGAGATAGCATGTAAAAAAACAGACAAACACAAACAGTGTCGCAGTGGCCTAGCGGTAACATGCCTGACTGCGGTGTGAGAGGAGCCAGGTTCGAATCTCACAGCAGGCGGTTGTGTTTATCACGACAACCACTGCGATATACAGCCTTGGACACGGGCTGCACACCATTACTGCAGTGCCTAGGTTGACTCAGCCTTCCACCCTCCGTGGGACGGTAAAATGAGTATCAGCTCCCGGGCTGAGTAATAATAAAATGGCGATGGTGGATGTGGACGGTAGCTGCCTTTCTTTCGGCGGACTCACAGTCCAAGTCAGTTGGCTTGGTCTGGGGGTTGGTGGCCACCTTGGCGCTGAGTCTGCATTCATCAAATGAACCGGGTGAACTCTCGCAACGGCTTGCCATGATGACAGCACCATAAATATCGACTCGGTTATTATTATTATTATTATAAATATTGCTGAAAAATCCTACCCATGCGACTACCTTCAGCGTGGGTAACGAAGCTTCACTATTTCTGTGAACAGAAAATCTACTAGTAAACACAAAATTAGAATGTTCTCTGACTTGTAATCCTCATTTGCGACAGTGAAGGTGTATGCTTCCATTGGATTCCATGCCATTGCATTAGAACGGTTCTTCAGTGTTACCTGTATTAACAAGTCAACATAACAAATTTACAACTCTCTACTTGTACGATATAGCATTTTTTTCATTTAGTTACTATATACAGAATATCGACATCATGTCACAGATTTTTGATTTTCAGAAAAAAAAACACAAACAAGGTGAAGCAGCCATGTACATCTGTGAACTAGCAGCAAACTGATGGCATCACAGACTGTGTGCTCTGCGGTGATGTTGCTGAATGGTGAATGTACATGATGAACACTGATGGACGAAGCATACTACCTTGTGGAAAAACTATATGGCCAGTAGGTGGGTAAAAACTGCTCTCAGCCAATGGCAACATACTGCTTTCGGCCAGTTACAAAACACTACAGACAGTTTCTCCAGTTTAGGGCAGTATCATGGATGTCAAAATCTGATCAAGAATGATGTCACAGTCAGTATTTAATGTGGCCAGCAGCAGAAGTGAAACATGAAATACAGTGTTGGCAGCTAACAGTCAATTCTGCCAAGTAAGAGAAAGAACAAGAGAGTTCAAAGGTCAGAGACTAGAATTAACCTTGCGCAGTGGTGCTGAGCCGCGTGTGTCATACAGCAGAATGTTTCTATCAGCTGCCGTAGCACCAATGATGTTTGTCTAGCAACAGACAATCAACACTTGAATAATTCTAACAGTAAGATGAAAGAGAAATAATTTCAAACGTTGTAACTGTTTTCAGGAAATTGGGAAGAAACTAACGTTATTTATTGTCATGCACTGAGTATTATCACATACTCCACTGTCCATCCATTATCATAGTGTAGGGGGCCAGTATTCTTTTGCTCGCTGGCGTCGTCTGTAACACTCCACAGCAATAAAAATAAAATATGCAACGTAAAACGGTAACTAGCCAGGGGACAGTACGTGATGGCGGGCCAGTAGTTACATCCTGTTAGGGCGACACCTTGTTTATTATCAAATATAACAAACAACATCTTGCTTTGTTTAGGAAAACAATCTTAATCAAGCATCCACTGATAATGCAAGCACTTCCTTAACCTTTCAGATCATACTTCATTGGCAAATACGTGATGATGAAATACACATATTAAGTTCAGTATCAAAATGAAAATATCAAAGAACAGTGACCTCAATCTGTCCGTGAGAACATTAGATTACTTTTTCTGCAACAAGTATGCAGCTACATGCACGCCATAAAAGACCTGAACTCTTCAATATGATGTTATGAGGTCTGCATATTCCTGTGCACAAGTTGCCCGTGCTGCATTAGCATTTCAATTTTTAATAGTGAACGCTGGTCCAATCATCATCTTTCGTGCCATCAGTAATGGAACAGTTCAGAAACTACTACATTCGACAGCAACACAGCATCTACTACATTTGGTTTCTGACAAACTGCACTAGTTTTCTAGAGCTACATCAAGATAAGCCACATCAATGGGCAGTTCTCGCAAAAACTGATGCTTTCGCAATGTCCAGCACAGTATTTATACCGGTATGCTTTTCATATGGTTCTTGTTGTAAAACCAACAGCATCAGCAGCAACATTGTCACAGTATGTAAGCAACTCATGACATAAAACAGCTAACCTATTACTACAAATGTATGTATCACTGGAATGTATGTCAGCAGGTCACAGTGGTCTGGTGGTAAAATGCTGGACTACAGCGAGTGTGAGATCTAGAGATGGGAAAATAAATTCGAACTGATTCGATCACGGATTAAAGACAAATACTGAACTTAGTTAAACATGCCATCTCAGTTCAGTTCCTTATTCCGTTTTCATTTTTGCAGTTTTGTGCACATTTTTCCAGTTTTAAGCAAAACAACTGGGCATACAAGGTTATACAAAAACCACAATACTGTACAGAATTAATACAGCAATTGCTAATTGTTATACATGAAAATTAACAGTCAGTTAACCAACATTGTGAGTTGATTATATCTAATGGCAGGCACTGAATTAGCTTTTTCGTGAGATGCAAAAGGATCTGTTAAACTAAAATTACTAACTAATTTCTACTGTAGTTAACTGACATAAGTAAAAACTCAAAAAAAATTTAGTAACTTTTCAAAACATTTTCGGCATTTAATTTCTAGCAGGTCACAGCCACCTTATTAAAAAGTTTTAAGCCATGTTATAAACTGTCGTATAAATTAGCCCCATATGGGACTGCCGGTCGACTCTTCACAACTGACGTTTCTGCCAAGTTCAAAGTCATGTGCCACAAAAACTAGGATAAATGTCAAAAATCCGGCCTGGTCATATTTAGATATTGTGCCCTAGTTTAAGAATCCGTGGTCAGTTGCCAGCTCCATTATAAATGGCAAAAAAGACAGCTTTTTAAAATGGCCAGATTTCCAACTCTGAAAGGCTAGTGACCTTGACCACAGATTGGGTCATACTGCATATTATTGTGCATCACTCATCGACCGCTACCCACATGCCAAATTTTTGCGAATGGACGGATGTACGCACGTACGTACATTTGAGACCAGCTTTATTAGGTCGACTCTGTTGAAGAGTCGACCTATAAATGGCAGCAACTGAGTTGGTTAATTGTAACATTCGTCTGTACGTGCACTGGCAAGAAACAATCTTGATCACATATTTCATAGTGACATGAGCAATAGTCAAAGGAGATGACAAACCAACATGACATGTGACAGTTGTATGTGACCAGGAGTGCACTGTACTCTTATAACAGACATCAGCGCATTAGAGACTTTGTGACAATGCACTATACAAATCTAATTTTACCATTTACCAATACCTTCACTAAATCACTAATGTATGACACTATCAAGCACTTGCAGTGCATATTCTCAAATTATTACACTAGTGACTTTTAGTTAATAACTTTTAAAAATTAATAATATTAATAGTTAGCAACGTTTTTGACCATTGGTGGTTGTACCAAATTGAATCAAATTCAATCGAACTGTTCGCGGCATCGAATCACATCATTTTCTTTTCTGATAACTGCCCATCACTTGTGAAATGCAAGGGCGGAATCCCATTGTTAATTGTTGCACATTTGTTGTAGAAGCCACTGCAATACACAGCCCTTGGAAAGGGATTCAATTTATTGTGATCACTACCTACATCATTGTTATTTTAGTCCTATGAAGGCAGATTAATGTAGGTGTAAGACTCAGTGGCAGGATGTTAATTTCAGAATTGACACATGTCAATAGGGGAACAGAATAACAGAACACATGGCGATGCAGCTGACAGACCATGAGGTAATAAATAATCATACTTCGACTGGGTTGAACTTGACGCTAACGATGCTATCGGCACCCCAAGTGAATGATCTCACTGGCTCTGCTCTCTCCTCGTCCCAAACATCCACCTGCTGTCCACATGTTGCAAACATATTTGCCGACCAATGGTGATCTATGCCCTGAAACACCGTCTGCAAACAGACATTCACATATTTCTCCACAAATGTTGCCACAGTGGCAAGAAGAAAAAGAACTAACTAGATGAAAAGTACCCTGAGAGAGTGCAACTCCCAGCAAAAGTAAAATTTCGGTTTTTTTGTCGCCAACACTTAGCAAAACTTGCCACACCTACTATTAGAAGTATAAAATGCAAACAATCGCCAATTTACGGAGTTCTTGACCGTTACTTCCACATCCCTCTACCGATCGTAACGAAACACGAACTTGGTCTTCCCTTTCCGCTAGAAACCTTCCCATAAAATTTGGTACAAATCCGTCCACAATGTTTTTAGTTATCATGGTCACAGACAGACAGACACACAAACTAACGCCGATAAAAACATACTCCCTCACTTTTGAGGGGAGAATAATGCACAGTTCGGCGATATTACCCCACATCACATACCAAAATTCATATCGATCATCCCAGTGGGGGTATCCCGGCAAATTGGTGAAATATTACTCTCGTGTGGTTTGTTCTTTTTTGTGACCCAAAATTTTGCTCGTGTCCAGAGACTTAACCACAGAACCAATTTTATGTGGTTTCATTCATAGGATACTGCAGGTTATTGCATTCCCAGATGGATAAAACTGCAAAACGTATCGTTACCCCCAAAAATGTCCAAAAGGGGCATGAATAGGCATTTTCAAGCCTAAGGCACAAAATATTGAGATTTGCATTCATCGAAACTACTACACTGATTCCAACCAAATTTTGCAAAGTGACAAAAACCACCAAATAATCTTTGTGGGTGGTCCAAACAGACACATAACAAATACAAGATGGCGGACGGCCGCCATCTTGAAAAATCGAAAAATGGCCACATTTCGGCAACGGTTTGACTGCTTGGCACAAAATTTGGCACGGGAGATGCGTTTTAAATCTCCGAACCTTACCGGCAGTTAAAATTTCAAACTTCCAAAATGGCAGACGGTCGCCATCTTGAGAAATAGAAAAACAACAGTGTCTGAACAATGGCTTGACCGATCAGCACCAAAGTTGGCACGGTGATGTGTATTGACCCTCTGAAACGTACCAGCTGTTAAAATTTCAAATACACTCTCTTTATTACCATAGCCGCATCTAGCAGAAAGCGTAATGTAACAGTCTGGCATCCACCCGTCTGTCCCATCAGCATACACACCAGGGTGCAGCATGCGATGTGGCCAGCATATATTTTGGCCTGACAATAAAAAGAACTGACATACTAGATAGTAACAGAAATATAGCAAATGTAGCAAACTGCTGGTTTTCCAATGAACTGTCTGTGTTATCTACTGGCCACTAAAACACATCACCCTGCGACTCAGCCTTCACGAATCATAGTGCTCTCACAGCACAGTGTTGCATGGTGGCTTAGTGGTAGGGCACTTGACTTGCGGTTTACAGGTCGCGGGTTCAATTCCCAGCCAGTCTGCTTTCACGTAACCTAGGACAACTCAGCCTTTCATCCCTCCGGGGTGGCTAAATTGTATACCTGCTTCGGCTGGGGTTAAAGGCAGGATTCTCACCAATGCCGGGTAGCAGGTAACACAGAGTGAACCAATATGGCATGTGAGTTTCCCGTGGTGGTAAAAGCTAAGTTGATGCTAACTGCTATACACTGTTTACTTTTTTTACTTTTACTCTACAGGGTAGGCCAAATTAACAATATGACCTTTCATCTTTACTTGTAACAACTGAATGTATCTATACAATTCAATGACTTTTGGCACATAAGAACTAAATAAATCAACAAGTGGGGACATGCCAATATCATCTTAAGAAAGTACTGTATAACACGCTAAAGGGCAACACACTTATCAATACATCTGATGCAGGTTGATAATTTGGAAAGAAAGTCGTGCTGTACTCCAGAAAATATTTTCAACTTGTCACAACAATGATAGTCGGTGAAACATGTCTTCTGTCATTCTGAGAAGTAACACATTACAGACGTCTCCGTTCACCAATGCTGTGATCAATGAAGTGACAGTGCACGCTACTCCAGCATGGTTGCCCGCTTTAACTGATCAATGGTGTCACTCCTGCAGGGCACACAAATAGGTAATCCACTGGATCTGGCCTGCTGATGGCTACATGTCCGGCTCAATCAATATGACATTTTCACGCTGTCAGGTATTCGACAGTGTTTCACGCAGTGTGTGATGGTGCACCGTCCTTTTGCAGCGTCCACTTGCCGATACATGCGGTGCCCTCTACATGCTAAGACATTGTTGGCATCACGCATGCACCATTTTTGCTTATATGTATATGTGTGTGTCAATAGTTATATGTTTTATGTGTCAATAATCACTGATTTTTTTATGCAATCAATCGCTGCAATCAAAAATAAAAGTAAGTATATTTATCTTGACCAGCCCAGTACATGCAGTTCATGATAAGACTATGCTAATGCTGTATTGTGAACTATGTGAACAGGGTTTCATAAGACAAGACATTAGCATATGTGCACAAAGTGAAGCACCTTGCCAAGTATAGTGTTAAGAAGAGATTCGGAGGAAATTTTATCGTCATCATCATCACCGTACTTCCATTGCTTGATGGTCATGTCACTTCCACACTAGCAAATAAGCATTACAACACAACCTGCAGCCGACTGGTCTTCATAATTACTAACAAAAATGTCAAGTGTCTGCCAACTACAATGTGTCTTAAAATAAAAACATCGTCGACATTTTAGCTGTAAATTGAGGTGGGGACAATAAACCGTATTTTGATTGCCTAATCTCTAAGTAATATTTGTGCCAAAAATTAATCAAATTAAAAAATGTTTGCTAAAGTTACAGCTAAAAATGTCGCGGATGGTTTTTGACACACAGTGTACAATAGCAACCAGGTAAAATGCATTTTAGTCAATGACAGTTAGTAGCAATCAAACAAATGAAATATTAAATGAAATATTAAATCCAAATGTTTTCCTACCCGTATAAAAACTACAGCATAAACAATATAATAAAAACATTCAGCAAATCTGCAGCAAAAGTGTCATTTAATGTACACATAACAGCCATGAAGACATTACGGCTTGTGGGCAAGAAATTATAAGAACACATACCGAAAAGAAATACTCGCCATTCCGATGAGAGCATAAACCACGGACATAACCATCGTGGGCCGCTATTGTCCGAACACATCTCTTCTTTGGTAAATTCCACAGTCGGATCTGACAGAATTATCAGTTTCTATCATTAACTTTTGCTACATTTTATCAAACACTTTGAATTATATCTACTGAATATAGTTTAAATCGGGCTGTACCGAATATTCCATTTGTATTCTATTCACATCGAATAGTAGGCGGAATAACGTATTCGTATTCTGCCAAGAACAGTAAACAGGACTATGAGCACTATAAGCAGTACTATGAGCAACACCTCAGCAGTAGCCAGTGCTACGCTACCAAGGCACATGCAGTCACTGATGTGGAAGTAACAACATCAACAGTTCTGCTGTGTATGTAGCTCATCCACTCAAAAGTACTCAACTGTTGTCTATGATAATGATGACAATAAACTGGAACGAATATATAATGCTAATAGTGACATCAACATTATACCACAGCAACTATTCATGTTCTATCCGCATTCTGCCAAATAATAGCTCCAATTATTCTTATTCTGCCCAATAGTAACTGCCGTAAGCATTGTCATCAAAGGCCTCAGCCACAAGTAACATGTACAGAAAATCTCACAAAATTTGGATGTGGCTTTTACCGTGTGATGCTACACTGTTGCAGTATATGCTGTCGTCATGTGTCTGTCCATCATATGCCAGTATTGTACAAAAATGGTTAAACATAGGATCACGCAAACAAAACCATACGATAGGCCAAGGACTCTAGTTTTCTGACACCAAAGATCTCGACAAAATTCCAACAGGGCCACCCCAATGGAGGTGCCAAATAGAGGTGGGGTAGGTTCAGATCGGCCACTTTCTACCAATATCTCGCTATATCTCAGAAAAGGTGCAAGACAGAAACATAGTTACTATAGAATGTTCAAGGAACTCGTATGCATTCTAACAAATGGTGATACTTCCAGCGACCTTGAGTGACCTAACTACCCCAAACCACCCCATTTTTGACATCTTGTAATGCATTTAAGATCTTTGTAGTGGGTGGATATAGAGATGTCAAATTTGGTAGATGCATTCATCGTAGCAATGTGCTAGCCGGCGGATGGCAAATCATCCCAGAAAGGGGCATGGTCAGGTCACATGAACCATTTAAATTTCGGTAAGCAACAACCATATATCTGGAATGGCTGAAGCGACAGTCGTCAAATTTTGTACACAGTTAAACTACGTCAAGTCCCTGCACAAAAATAACAAATCGCCCTTAAAGGGGGCGTTGTTAGAGTCATGTGATCAACTATAAATTTTGGGCCCCCTATGATATCTCTGTAACGACTGAAGCTAGAATTGTCAAAGTATGCACGCAGGCTAGCTATTGCTCGACAAACCACCCCTAAAATGGGCATGGTCAGGGTCACATGACCCATTTTCAATTTCCATGCCCGCAATCATATCTCCAGAACAGCGAAAGCGAGTATGCAAATAGAATATATCAATTCCTAGACTCAGGATGACAGACTACCCCCTAGTGGGTGTGGTCAGGGTGACATGACCGATTTTAAAAATTTTTGCCCCCAATAATATCTTTGGAATTGGTGAAGCTATGCACTTCAAATGTCATGTGCAGACTGACACTCAGAAGAACTAGTGAATGCGTGATATATTATCCCCAAAAGTGTTTAGAGTCACGTGACCTCTTTAAATTTTGGGTAATCTGAGAAAATGTGCAAGACAGAGACATAGATGCAATGGAAGACTAATAGAAAATTGTATGGGGCCTATCAAATGGCACCACTGCTAATGCCCTTGAATGATACTGAAGGTCAATTTTGTCGTTTGGAACTATTCTAACTCCTATAACTCGTGAAACGTAGCAGAATCTTATAACATAGCACGTCGCGTGCTCCCTCTGTGATAGCAGAGCTTCTTGTTCAGATATGTAAGCAGACATACAAACATGCAGACACAGACATGCTATTGCAATACTTCGCACGGTCACACCTCTCTATTCCAAGGCAAAGTTTCTCTAATATTATCTATAAAATATCGCCAATACTGAATAAAACAAAAAATATTAAGTCACAATAGCAATGATAAAGCAGACAAAAACAAGATTTTATACAGAGACGTTATGTGCCTCCAAGAGCACAATAAAGAGATGTGTGCATGCTTACTTCACCATCACATGCCCCAGACAGCATAATTGACAGACGATGTGGATGTTTCCCAAGGCAGCTGATGCCATCTTTATGGCCATCTAACGAACCAAGAAAGGGCTTCGCAAACACTCTCTCCAACTTGACAGAATTGAGTGCTCGAACATATTCACGAGGTGCCTCTAACGGGTGCAATGCAGCATCATAATTGCGTGGAACTGTATCATACAAACCACAAACCACTTCAATCACTACTGCTAATGCACTACTTGTGTTAGAAAAGAACATTCACGGCTAACCAGTGGCCACAGTGACTGACTGCATTATCAAAGCCAACAACAAAATCAGAACTACCATAATACACATTCAATTTATGTATCCAAAAACTAAATAACTTAATGAACAATAAGTTAATGAACAATAAAGTGCAATGAAAAATATCGTAAATAACTGGCCTTTATGTATGTCTTTCTTAGTCTCCCGCAAATAGTCATCCGGATTCCGACACAATACTTTCACCTTCATTGCTTCATAAATGAAAATGACACACACAATACATGGCAATAGGTATGCATTATCACTGTAACTGTCAAACCTCAAGACTTTTACAACAAACTGTTAGGAATTATGAGGTTTGGCACTCGAAGCAATGATATGTTATACTTAGAAACAGAATGTACATCACTAGAGTTGTGATGAAGCTGAGAAAAATTCGCATTCGCTGAATGCGAATTTCATGACACAAATCTGTTCGAATGCAACTGTGAATTTGATCATACGTTAACAATTTTGACATATATATCTAAGGCCTACTTTTTGTCGGTTATTGTTTTTGACTTTTGTTTACATTACACAATGAATATGTAAAATCCAAATTCCAAAACGGACCACTCTACTAATGTCGTCTTTGCTAATGTAATGGTCAGCCATGTCTAGTATTATTTTCGGTCCTTTGAGACTATTAGGCAATGTGCATTTGTTGTTAACTTGTTCCGGTGGCCGGTCTATGTAAACATGCGGCGCCAATAGACATGACATTCAAATTCGACGATTGGACGTAAAAAAAAGTTCGTCGAATTTCAAATCTGATAAAAACGTTCAAAGTTCGAACGTCGTCAAATTCGAATGCGAACTTCGTCACATCCCTATACATCACCAAATCTTTGACTGATACCCACAGCATCTACTAGAGATTTAGTTAATAACAGGATTTTGGCAAATGATCACTTAATTGTTTTCTACATAATGTTGACCTAGTGACCTGTTAGCCCGCACAGCATCGTGATGCAGAAGGACTTATATTTTACCGCTGTGGTTTCTTTTTCTTCTTCTTTCGTCTTTTTGATGCGTAATTTCTGACGTCACTGAACGGATCTCAACCAAACTTGGACACACATTCACTGATGACTGCTATTTGAAAAATACTTAGAATTCTGCGGCTCACCACGGCCGCCATTTTAGAGTACACTGTGCCAACTTTGGCCCAGTTATATACTTATAATTTTTAAAAAATTAGCCTTACACTGGACTGACAGTAGAAGTCTTTCCAAGAAAATTCAAAATCAAAAAATTCAAAATTCCACGGCTCACGGAAAAATGTGGGCCCTAGCTATGAGTGAGGTTGACATGCACGAGATCCGTGGCATAACCAATTTCACTGCGGCTGTTATACAGTAGTTTGAGGCCGGCAAAGAGTGCATCCTGTTGCGTGATGACTGTGACGATGGCGACAATGATGATGATGGGGTCTGCCTAAAAATCGAAATCCACTAACTGTACAAAATTCACCTGCCTAAAGATCGAAATCCACAATTTCGATGTTTAGGCATGTGGATGTCACACAGGCGC
>Ga0209363_1000174_pt1 | contig 21527 bp, 15 predicted proteins | sample WorMetexBAHAMAS3_FD_187385 | JGI IMG/M metagenome (GOLD analysis project Ga0209363, IMG submission 187385) | Marine gutless worms symbiont microbial communities from Max Planck institute for Marine Microbiology, Germany - Inanidrilus exumae... | ecosystem: Host-associated > Annelida > Digestive... | reverse complement strand
TAATGATTGCAGTCGTAACCTTATTTTCACGTCCATTAATAATAATAATAATAATAATGCATAATATTAAATTATAAGGCGCTATAACATGGAGTCTACTTCCAGCATAAACTCCTTGTTCACTCAACTCGGTGAAAATCGGTGCAATATTCAGTCCCTTTTATTCAAACTAATTTGGGCAAAATGACAGCTTGGGCACAAGACGCAAATAGCTGAGACCGAGACGAGACGTTGGTGTGTCTCGAGACCGAGACCACATTCCTGCTAGCAGCCCTTCTCTGAAGAGTCTGGTGGTAGATGAGGGAAAGATGAGGCCAGGCCACTGGAAGAACATCCAGCTTGTAGGTCTGTTCCACATCCCCAGAGGTTTTATTCTGGAACAAACGAAGGAAGAAAATCAAGGGAGAACTGACTAACCCAGGTTCGTCTGGAAAAACGGTCATTGAAATGGAGGCAGGTAGGTATTATTTACTGTTTGCAAAACATCAGCCTGCATCTAGCGTGTTACACTTTCAATGAGATCATTTTGTGCCAAAATGAAATTTTTTATAAGCAAAAACAAAAGTATGGTATCGCTAAATTTGACACAACCTGTATTCTGTGGTTAAATTGCAGGGCTTACTGTGTTATTGGTGTACATCAAACGGTTTTTCTCTGCTTCAAGCTGCGTTCCTGAGGATCCCACGAGTTCGACAGGCACTTAATATTCCAGCTATGGTTGTTCAAAAGGTAGATCCAGCATCAAAGAAGTCAATTGTTCAGACAGTGAAAGACAGTAAGTTATATGTTATACTAATGCAAGGTGATAAGATCTATCTGCCAATTTTGAAATTATTAAGATTTGATTTATAATTTTGCCATTTCGTTAGCAAAGTAACCATATCCCTGATACCGAATAATGTTGTTCAAAGTCATGTCATCGTGGTTTTCTGTAATTTTAAAGGATTTTTCTTCCTTCTGATAAAAGCTGTAGCTTTCCAAACATGCAGTGATGTTAAATGAGGCCAACAAATCGGGCCAATGCCAAACCCTCGAGGCTGAGGCCAAAATTTTGGCCTGGAGGACAAGGTCAGTGCCATGACACTAGCAAATTCAAAATTGTTACCATTACCGCAGTATAACTCGCATTGTTCATTCCCGCTGCCGCAGTATTACCGTACTGTATTTACTGCTCCCACAGTATTACTGTACATGTCCCCATTACTGCGGTAAATACCGCGGTTACCACGGTATTACTGCTGTCCCCATTACTGTGTCACTGTCTCGTATGAACTGCACTTTTGGGCATAATAAAACTTAACAGTCAAGATGTGATTTCTTTTTTTGTAACAGTGATTTTAATTTCAGATTGGAAGACTGCCCAGCTGATGGATGCTGAAGCCATGCAGCGTGCAGATGCAACGAGATTTAAAGAGGCTGGTTTAGGAGCTATACCAAAGACTTATCCGTACGATCCAACTAAGCTCAAGAAAGTAGCAGCATCTAAAGCCTCGAAGGGCGCTTGAGATGCTTATAATATTATTACTGCAGATCAACGAATTGGTCAAAATAATCCCTGAAGTGGCGAAAATTTCAGCTAATTATTATATGGTACACCTTGTGTTATCACCAATGCAAATAGTTGTTAAGTTATTTTGCAATATTTTCATTGACTGTTTTCTGACAGTAGCAAGATACCAGTTACTCTGTGTGTGTGGTGAACAAGTCAGTGTTGAAACTTGTACACGAATATAGAGGTCCAGATTTAGTCACAATACTGTAAAATAATGAATTATTTTGTCTGCTACAGTCATCAGAATCGAGAATCGCCAGCTGTCACCATCTCAGTTTGTGTATATTATGTTGACCACCTAATTACGGTACTCATTAACAGAATCGTTTATCACTCACACTTGAGATACACATAGTCAAATTTCGTTCAGGTGACACATTAACTTACCCTTCCTAGGATTGCAGTGAAAAAAGTATAATAGCTCAAAACAAATACGTCTATGTTCTAGGGGCGCTTTTAAGGTTCTGTATATGTCGGTGCAAGAATTTTCACGGGCCCCGATTCGCTATTTTCCGTCCGCATGGACGGAAATCAAGTTTTGTCATAATTTGCTATTTTCCCAAACGGGCCCGTCGCTGCAGGGGCCCGCAGTCCATTGCACTGGTGTTAAATGCGCCCCTGCTATGTTCATACAATTAACTAAATCCTCCAGTTTGTTTTCATGTATAATTTTAGCAATATTTATTTGTCATTTTGTTAAAAATGAGAGCAGTACATACTGAACATTATGAGGTAATTTAGCTTTAATGTGCAACGCTTGTATTGCAAAACTTCAAAATGTACAATGGCTACATACTATGGGTATGTTGAAGTTTTATGGTATTCTTTGGGTGTAATGGGCACTAGTGATAGAGAAGTGGTCAAAGAATTTTCGATAAAAGGCTGCATCGCGTATCGTGCTATCATTGAGTATTGACTGATTGTTTTGCTGCATACACTACAGCAGACTCAGTGGTGTGTATGGGCTGGAAAACCCCCAAAATTGCCTCTTCCCATAGGACATCTTGGGCCCACATGAGTCAACCCCCAAATGGCATCTGGACTGGTTCAGCCGTTTTTGCACAGCACATCCGTGTGACCAACATTGTTAGACAAGACCACACTTTGCATGCATGCGATGTGGCCTAATAAAAATGGGAGATACACTCAAACCTACCTTTGTACATGTATCAGTATCTTTTGTATGCTACTGTCTGCCATCTTTGAATAATTTTTACCAAATCTGAATGAGCTGAATAACCGTCATCTCCTTTTATATGAAACTGGAGTAAATGTAGCTTCTAATGTTGTAAATCTGCAGTGTAATATGGCCAAAAAACCCTCTCCCCAAGTATGAAATTTTCATACTTTTATGGTGAAGTGAGTAAAAATGCAATAGCAGATTTTATAGCAAATACTGCAGATTCGCGGCAGTAACTATTGATAAATGAGTCTGAATGAGCTGAACTTTGGTGTATTTCTTGATGATTAGTCAAACTCAAAAGTAGCATTCGGAGACTCTACAGTTCGATAGAAAACATAAGATCAAAACAATTTAACAATTGCAGCATGTGTTTATTAATCACACCATCTGTATCTAAATGTTTTATTTTAGTATGTTCACACTGCTAAGCCACTGAGATGCAAATAAGGGCAGTAAAATTACACTGCAGGCTAGAACAACAGAAAGTCGATTACAAACCATGCCAGTCGGCACAATAGATATACTCAAAATTTGCACAGGACTATTATTTCAGATGCTGCAAAGCCAGTGCTCTTGTGTTGAATGACGTTCTTAATGGAAGACGCGTGCTGTGTAAAGTTCAACACCTGCTACCATTTCTCACATAACATTGCAACAACAGCAAAGCAGCTTACTTAATTAAAACAACCACCAGAAGCATGCATCAGCAACTTGTCTTTAAAGGTCTGACATCAGCAACAACAATGCAGACCAGACATGGGTCAATTACAATTGTAATTCAATTGTAATTGATTACAGTTCGCTGATGTAATTGTAATTGATAAATTTTGAGGCCAATTACAAGTAATTGTAATTGCAATTGAAAACTTTGTAATTGTAATTATAATTGACCAGTTGTAATTGCTGTTTAACCATTACAAGGGCCTTTTCTCATTTACTTAGTTATTGTGCCAAATTTCGTCGAAATCGCTTGAACTGCGGCCGAGATATGGTGATTTTTCGATTTTTAAGATAGCGACCGCCGCCATCTTGGATTTTCAAAATTTGAAATTTTTAACGTTCGGAACGGTCAAGAGGGTCGAACTGCGTAACCACGCCAATTGGCATAATTGACACTGCACTGTATTGTTTGAGTGAAATTAAGTGATTATCAACTGCATAGTTTGTGCAATAAATGTATCAGTGCCGGCGGGCAGTAACGCAAAAAAATTATGTGTTATGAGTTACGTAGCGACTTTAGCAAGTAACTAAAAGTAATTGTAATTGTAATCGGTAAAATGAAATGTAATTGTAATTTAATTGTAATTGACAAAAATGTAATTGACCCATGTCTGATGCAGACATATTAAGCCACAGCATTATTTAAAATGCTACATTAACAGACTGACTGTAGTCATGTAATATGTGCTGGTAGATGTTTACAGTTGCGTCATACAGACTAGAAGAATATACCACTTAAATGCGTTTTGTAACCAAAATAACGTCATAATCAACCTCTGATTCAGGCCGTTTTGCATGACTACTGTGCATGTTATAAATGTATAATGATGCTTTTCAACAACATTAACTCAAATACTACAGTTTCAATGTAACATAAAACCATTAATCAATATACAACCAGTGGCAGCAATGCATCAAGAACATGGACATTACCTGGGAGCAGATTGTCTGAGATAGCCTGCCCACAAAATGTTTTAGATGCATTATTAAACATAAAGCTGTCAATACTGTCTATTTTGACCACATACAACAGAATAAATGTTAGATATTAAGCAGATTTCACAACTGGTATACCACCAGGCAGAGGCATTCGAACTGGGGGGATGGGGCTCGGGTCCCCTCATTTTCTTCACAGTGGAGGCCTGGCACCCTCACTTTTGCATTAGTTATTGTGTTGCCAACACTGTAACATACAATTTCATTCTCAGATACTGACACATTAGTAGTATGGGGCACAAACCTACACCGTTGTCCGGACTATTTGTGAAATCACAATGCCACTTCCCAACCCAAAATGGGACCCCTCACATAAAATTGCTTCCAAAGCCACTGCCCAAAGTAAATAACAAATGATGGAACGCATGTTAAATATTCATTATCTGATTGTGACTACATTTACAATTAAATATGGTTATTGCAGTGACTTCAATATCTTCTATATCTACTATAAGCAGGCTTTTACCATGCAGCACACAAGCACGGTATATGCTATCATAATGCTGTCCATCTGCGTATGTTATTTGCCTAATGATCAGTGTCAAAACAGCTTAAGATATTGTCGAACCTTTCTTCTTGTGGTGTGGTAGCGCCATCATCACAGTATAAAATTGCAGTGGGACCCTCAACAGGGACTTCATCAATACGTGAGGTATGAAAGATTGTGACATTCAACCAGTATCTCACTCACTCCATCTTTAACATGATACAAAATTGGGACATAGTTACTGTAAAAAGTTAATACGACAACATATGCAGTGTATAAAACTGTCATTGCTACAACTCTGTTCAATCACGGCACACCCGATAACGTCGGCGATTCACGTCCACAATGCCGTTGCAAAACCCACCTGCAATCTGGAGGCAGTAACATGCCATTTAAGTTTACCTTCAGAGGCCATTTCAGCTACTCAAAAAACCCCAAATGCAGTATACATCATGTAGCAAGTATGAGCGTAAGTCATGCATGAGCTACTATTTTTGCCACTGTATTGTTACTGAATGACTGGTTCTTTCCATTACATAAGCTCCAAATTAATACACCAGAAACCGTAAAGCATTGCCAAGCGGCTGCAAAACCAGCAGGATGGCCAGCTACACCCCACCTCTAAATTGGTATATGCTTCCATGCTAAATTTCAGCATAATCAGCATATATTGTCTCCATGCGGGGGCAAAAAAACTGCTGAAAACCACAATTTAGATGATTGTTAGCACAAACATTTTGCCCGTCCCCACCAGTGGCGTGCAAATTCCCAGCCCACCAATTCGCATGGTGATAGAGGAAGTCCGTGCCTTTTTTGCACCTTGAAAACGTGTTCACATCCAACGTACAGTTTCGCCGCTAAGAGGTGCTAAAAATTTGGGGGGGGATTGCCCGAGTAACCGAAACAACGGCATATGCGCTGTGCCATCTTGCCGACAAGAAGATATCTCACAAATTGTATAAATAATAATAATAATCTGACTTATAACATACACACTGTTGAGGAAATCTCAAATTGGCGGTGTAGATAGAGAAATAGTTACAACAGAACACTTATAGGAAGTGTTATGTGATCTGTAGTATAGCACTGTTACCAGCAGCCTTGAAATAATCAGCTGTTTCAAGACAAGAGCAACCGGCACACGTCATTGAGAAGAATGAATACTTGATTTTGTTTACAGCACTGGACCAGTACTAATGCAGACAGCAACAAGGGTTTCACAAACAACTGAAAAGACTGTCAAGTCCGACAACGAAATGAATGATTTCTGGCAGAGGCCCACATGGGTGGTCCAGTTGTTGTTAACTAAACTGCCTTGGGTCATCTTTACTGGTTAATTAGGTTTAACAGTTCCAAAACCAATATCCTGAAAACAATGTCCTAAATGACCGCATCTGTCACAAAGCAGATTAATGTTTCAACAATTATATATTTTAAACAGGTTTACAAGCACATGAAATACTGCAGTACTTTCTTTTTGTTGGTTAGTAATATGACCAGATAACATAAATTATACCCATAGACAACCTTGCAATGGAAAAACATAACTACATGTATGCAGAAGATGTCTAGTGCAAGACACTGATATACACTGCACATGGTTACCATGCTATGCAATATGGAAAGCAAAGTTGACAAGATCAAGTGACAAGCAACGTTTAATTACAATATCGCTCAAAATGACAAGAAAATGCCAAATATAACTGAAAAACAACAAATACATTTTGCTGCAACTGCAGCCAAAAACGACCATGACAATACTTGTGCCACATTCACAACAATAGAGCAATACGTTAGAATTGAGGAACTGTACAGTATCACACAAAACAGCAGCATCCACTATTAGACTGTCCACAAACGAAACTGAGAAATGTTTAACACGGTTCGGTTTTAACAAACCCAGTGTCTGGAGTTGGCCAGATCTCACAATGGTGAACATTTGGAATAGCACGTTTTAGACTGGATGCCTTCCTGTCATTTAATCAACAGTGTCAAAACACTGAGGGGAACGCCAAATGTTTAATGTGAAATGTTTAATATGCTCAACTCCTTAAACCATCGATATGGCAGTCTTGAAAACAACACAGATTAACAAGAAGTAAATGACACTCAGTCACCTGCACTTTACGTAACTCCTGTGTATTCAGTAGAACTCGTCCCCACTGAATGGGTTGCTGCTGCTTTCGCTACTCGTCTTGTGACCGCCTTTGCCCGATGTTTGCTGCTTGCAGCTGACGCCGGCCACTACTGACGCCGGACTGTCAATAGGCTTAAAGCCGCATAGTTCGGCGTGCTCTAGTCGCTGCCGTACCACGGCCTGCTGCTGCTGCTGTGTACTTGACGAGCTATGCAGCTTTGCTGCGCTGTGCTGCTTCGCAGAAAACAGCGACTGGTGAACGACTGTAAACAGCCACATAAAACAAAAATATGCCAGATAAAACTGCACGGTTATTGTACAGGTTTATAATTCACATGAACACAAACATCCCAACAGCCTTTCTACTGAAATCATTACAGTATTATTTTAAACAACAACATTCTATTTACTGAATGTTGCTCAGTTGTTTCTATCAATATATGGCCAAAAACCTGAAGTAACAAAGTAACTATAATCTGTAAAGAAACCAGTATCCAAATGAGACACTACAACCAGTATGTCAGTGCTTATTGTCGGGCTGAAATGTATGCTGGCCGCATTGCATGCTGCCCCCTGGTAAGTCATAGTGAGTGTCGACAGGACAGACCGATGGACGGACGTCAGATATTACGCTTTCTGCTACACGCGGCCAGCATAATAATACACTACAGCAACATGATATGACTGCAATGGCTGTTGGAACCTCGTGGTAGTCTGAAGATAATTTGCCCATTTGCTGCTCAGACGACCAGGTCACAATGGGTTAGGACTCGTAATATGTGGACATCCCTGCAATTTCAAGATGGTGTTTATCAATGGGGATCATTTGACCTAGAAATTTGACATATGACTTCTAAAGCTTATTACTTGTGCTGTAGCACATGAAAATGACACATTTACAAAGTCTATGTGGCTGCATTAATGCTTTTGAACAGTGTAAGGTATGCTGACTTTGTGACCTGGGGCCCAATTTACAAAGAATCGTAGGAAAAATCCTAAGTTTAGCATAAGTTTTTCCTAAGTTTATCTATGTAATTTCCTAAAGCAATCTTAAGTTTAATACTAAGCTCTTCCTATATAAAGACATATATATGTATATGCAGACAATTCTGTGAAGAAATGTTAAGTTATTTTTGACAAACTGCATTTTTCTAATTACGTTGATCTTAAGTTTGCATTAAGTTCATCCTAAGTCTTTCTTAGGATTTTCCTAAGTCACACTTTATCCTAAGTTTTTCCTAAGACTTTTTGTAAATTGGGCCCCTGGACCATAATATTGTACAGTTGCAACGGGAAACCAGTGTATCAAATTTAAACGTTCTATGTCACACGGTTCTTCATTTACAAAGTCCTACATTGCATTCAGTACATTCAGACGGACAGCAATATCTTGATCATACGATTGTGATATGCGCTGGAATGCTGACTGGCACATGACATACTTCGTCTCTACTGTGTGTATAGTCTGCAGTCTGGAAGTTGATGACCACGTGGCCTTATGACCTTGATAGTTTGACCTCAAAACTCATGGTGTGAGTTATTAATTCCAACAGCTTTTTGTTATCAAGTTAGGGACAAGCAATGGAAAGACAGACATGTCACCCATAATGAAGATTCCTAGCTGGAGGCACCAAAATACAGTTTAGCTTCAATCAACATAAATATATTCAACTGGTAGTTTTACTGAGTACAATGATGCACTTCATACAATAATAATACAGTAATATAAACCTAAGAAGAACGAAAACAACTGTGTTCATATACCGAAGAATATGTGCTAATACATTTTTACGGCACTGCATTAATGCTCCATTAACAAACATTACATTGTCAATACCTCCTAACATCATTATCAGACACTTATGCTCACCTTTTAAATGCTGTTCAGTTCTTTTAAGGTTTTCAAGTATTGCAGCCAGTTCTGGACTGGTATTCTGCCAAGCAGCTGGCACTCCAGTCTGACCAGGAATGTCAACAGAACCCTTCTCACCCTTTTGTCTGTCAATCAAATCATTCAAATGTACAGTTTATGTAACTGCTATTTACTAGACCCCGGCGCCATCGAATGTCGTCGATGAACTGCATCAAATTTTCATGGCGTTGAAGTCATCGACTGACTAGTCACGCTGACGACCAAATTGTTGCTGTGCCGTCGCCATCACATTTTATTCCCAGATGCAATCACTGACAATATTGGCTTATTTAAATTATGTTTGAACACAACATGTCGATTGGTGTCACGATGAAAACTTTTGGAACAGAAGTATGAAAATTTTACCATAAGGGGTCGTTTTCCCACAAATGCAAAACTATCTCAAAATTTTTAACATCTTACGACTTCAGGCCACCATAACTCCGCAATGACCACAGATCGCCAGAAATTCACTACCAAAATAACCCTCTACGGAATGTCTCTAGTTTCCATTTTTACCATCGGAATCAATTCAAAGTTAATCCCCAGCCTATACTCTCCGTACAAGAAACCTCCCCAAATTTTCAGCGATGTCTGATATTGGGTAAACCAAGTTGCCGCTGTGCCGCCTGGCTGACCGACTTGGAAGAAAAGCAGGTCTGAATTGGAAACAAAATAAGTTGCACGGCAGATAACGCTGACATCACTCAGTCGCAGGCATGTGACACTAGGCATCGTTGAATGCAGGAAGCAAACTGCTTGTGCACAGACAAGCGAGCACTATAAGCTGCATTCCACACAATACAGCCATCTAGTTCTAATATGTAGTGTAGGTCCTTTTCATGTGCTTTGTGTGTGTGTGTGCTACTGTCGAATGTGGACCCTAGTGATCAGAGTTGAATAAATTCTTGACTGATTTATTCAATTCATTAAAATGCAATTATTCTAGTTAGCATGGTCAACAAATAGGAACGTTTACTATGAGAGACTGCAATCATAGGCCTAGTCGTGGCATAGTCCCGTTGTGTTTCAATTTAGCTAATTTTAGCCAATTTACCAGGCTTCTATTAGCTGCGTTGCAATCACCTTAAAAAACTCGCGACGCCGCCGTCGGAAAAAACGATGCGTCGACAAATCAGTCGAATAATTTGGCGTCAGTCATAAATGCTTCAAACCGTCGACGCCGGGGTCTACTATTCACACTATCTGTTTTACAACTTTAAAGACAGCTAAAGTCCCATAAAATGGTCCTATTCTAAACTGCAGCAACCGTACGTAAATGAACATTTCATAAACATGGACAAATTCACAAATTAATAGACAATTCATACATATGAACACTTGTGTAGTGTGAACCATATGCATACCTGACTTTTGTCATAAGTTTGTCTGTAAGTGTCTTCACTTTGCCTGACATCTGCTGTATAGAATCCATCAGAACAGCATCGCAAGGATTTTTCTGTCACATACACATGACCAAGATAATATCTACATAGCTGAAAAATAAAAAATAAGCACCTGTAATGAAAAAATATTCACCAAGTACAGATACAGGCTACTAAATACATATACACTGTATATACGAGTTAGACCAAAAGGGCCTTTTCTGAACACACTGCCAAGTGCCGACAACATCTTAGTTGACATGAATATAACTTTCAAATAGCTGCAATAGTAGTTGTAATAGAAATCATAACATTTGTAAGCAAAAACAAGCAAGTTCTTTTTGCTGTTAACAATTTAAGCAAACTGTAAAAAAACAAACCCAAGATATTAATTTGATATCTGACAACCATGTGGTCATCTATTCTTAAGATACGGACATACATACATACATACACAATGCCTTTTCATTCTTCTTTCTAACCTTAAACTGGCACTTAATTATGTGATAATAACCTTGTCACCAAACAAATTCTATTATGTTAGTAGAAGCCTATAGGTCTGTCAGACAAAGAAATGGACCAGTGCCTTGCAGAGTGCCACATTTTCAGTAATGCAGTGGACAACAAAAGTAAAAAAAAATTAACAGAAATTTGTGTGACACAAGATCACTGAATAATATAAATACAACAGAAAATAACAATCTAATGGAAGTCATGCAGGCATAACAAACTGCATATCAATAAACACCACACCACCAAATACAGAGGAAAGTATACTAACATAAAAAACCAAAAAAGTATCAAATGCAATGTAAACAAAATAACGATGATGTAAGTCTTCAGTGGATTACACATTACACAACCTTTGCAAATACACCACAGACCTTACTATGGTCGTCCAAACTTTCAGATGACCAATCAAATGTAGTAGATTCAGGTAAACTTTTACGAGGAGACAATGGAGGTACAGAAAATGCCGACCTACTGAAATCTGTGCTAAGCAGTCGATTGGTCAGATCCTGAAACGTTGCATTAATCAACATAAACATAAATAAAAAGAAAAGAACAAACAGCAGGTGACAGTGCAGTAATTCAAGTTTAAAATCTCCACTTTCTGCAGCACAATTTGTAATATCCTGAAAAATGATGTAGATTAATGCCATATAATCATTCACTGCGCATTTTAACACTAGGCCGTAAACAGTTCAGCAAACTAAGGAATAAAATGATAACAGTTAAACATAAAAACCGACACAAGACACAACAAGAAGCTCAGCTACCACAGAGGGACCGCGCGACATACTATGTTAGTAAATTCGTGCTATGTTTCATGAGCTACGGGAGTTATTAAGGTTTCAACAGCAAAAGTAACCTTCAAGGTCATTGGCAATAGTGCCATTTGATAGGCCACAAACGTCTTCCTATTAGTTTTCCATTACAACTATGCTTCTGTCTTGCACCATTTCCGAGATATTATCACTTATTTCCCAAAATTTAAAGAGGTCATGTAACTCTGAACACATCCCTTTTGGGAATAATATATCATGCATGCACTTGTACTCCTCTGTATCAACCAGTACACGAAATTTGAAGTACCAAGCTTCACCAATTACAAAGATATGATTGAAGACAAAATTTTAAAAAAGGGTCACGTGACTCTAACCACGCCCCTTTTAGGGTTTTTTTTTTGCCATAGGCTAGGACTTGACAGTCTACCTGCGAGCCAGGGTGATTTACCTATCTACCAAATTTGAAGTCTCTATATCCACTACGAAGATATGAAAGGCGATAACAAAATATCGAAAATGGTGTGGTTGGGAATAGTTAGGGGCCACTCAAGGTCACTGGAAATAGTGCCATTTGACAGAGCACATACGAGTTCCTATTAGTGTTCCATAGTAACAATGTCAGTATCTTACACTGTTTCTGAGATATAGCGAGATGTTGTTGGAAAATCTACCCCACCTCTATTTAGCGCCTCCATAGCGGGTGATGCCGTTGGAACTTCGCCGAGATTTTTGGTGTCAGAAAACTAGTCTTTGGGCTATCATACGACACTGTTTGCGTGATCCTACGTTTAGCCATTTTGGTACAGTGCCATCCTGTGACAGACGGACAGACACACGACGACAGCTAGCACAGCATCGCACGGTAAAAAGCATACTGTGTTTTCGTGTTTTTCAGTCTCTAATTTTACAGCTTTTTATATCTTTTATTTATAAGAATGTGAAATCCATGAAGCTTTGTAATATGCAAATGACAAATATTTGTCATATTATACAAAACAATATTGCTATTTAAACATCATCTAGGCAACACATGCATACCCAGATGAGAAAGAAATTCCATAAAAATGGTAAACTATTGGATACTACTAAGAAAATGAAACATCTAAATGAACTGAAGTAAATAATAAAAACCAAAAACCCACAAACAGGCATAGATGCAAAACTTGCAGACAGTATAGGAAAAAACATGGAGGCAACGTGTGCTCTCAGCTTACCAGTGTAACAGCATCACTCTGTGAGCTCTCTGAAAGCATACTGAGATTGTATGCCACAGCATTGCTCAGTTTGGCAATTTCATCAGCTGTACCAAGGCCAGTGTCATGTTGGCCATGGTCTGGACTGGCAGATGAACGCTGATTACCATGCGATGACTTTACACGCTCAGTCAGTGCTCTTGCAACGGATTTCCTTGGGTCGTACTCTTTTCGCCGTTTCCAAGCAGTCATCTCTTTCGACTCTGTGACGCCAGTGGACTGTTTGGCTGCGGATTGGCTGCTGCCTAGTTTCGACTTACTGACAACCTGAAGGCGTTTTGCTGCGGAAGACAAACAGCTTGTTGTGTTGCTCTTTTCTACACGCATGCTGTATCGGCCACCATCACGTCGAAAATACGAGCCGTCATGTGTTGCTATCGACAGATTAGAAGAAAGACTGGTTGAACTGTCACCCGACTCCCGTCTTGTTCTCCACTGTGCTTCTTTCTGCTCCTTCTGGCTCCGTACCCGGGATCCAGATCCGGAATGTGCGGCCAGTGCCAGCCTCGCATTGTTCTCGGCACTCCGTGACCGCGGTGGCTTAGTGGATGAAGATTTAGTTGGCGATGCTGGTGAAGCATTGGCTTCCGCATGCTTCTTGGCGGCACAGCGGAGTGCAAAAGTCCGGTTGGTGCGTGTGGTCAATGCCGGGGCAGATCGTGGAGCGCAGCTGCGACGCTTCTGCTCGCCAGTACGACTTGCCAAACCTGCCTCACTCACAACGTCTGATACATCACTCTCCTGACGCCAGCAGCTCCATGAAGACTGCTGTCCATGTGGTGGTGTCTGGCGACCTTTCTTCGACGCTCGAGGCAGAGGTGCAGTGTTGTTGACCCGTGATGCCCGAGCCACGTCACCAACAGACCGTGCAACTGGAATCCCAGTGAGTGCTTTTCCAGATGCCCGCGTGGCAACTGCCAGAGGTCGAGGAAGTTTCTTAAGTACTCCAGTTTCCGCTGCAGCTGTGCTATGTCGCTTGCTACTACAGCTGTCAGCGGTAGCCTTAAGTGACTCTGGGCCTTTGATTGAGCTGCAAAGTTCGGAGCCGGTTGGGAGTGATTTTGTGTCTTCGTCTTCCTCGCGAGACAAGCTGCGAGTCTCACGTCTGGAACGTGGTGAAGGAGCATCGTAGGAAATAGTGAATGTTCCAAAGTCTCCATTGTCACATACTGTATCACAGTGACGCAGTCCATCGGAGTCTGACACACTTGTACGTGGCGACAGTGGCTCATCAGAGGCAAACTGTCTCATATCGGTCACTGGTCCCAGCCGGACGTCAGACTGAAAAGCTGGCAACTGCTGTAGTTGATCAACATCTTCAACTGCCTCCCTGAGAGACTTCATTCCAAGTACTACAACATTTTAGTACAAATTCAAGCATTAACTTACACAATTGCAACTGTTGAACAGCCTACAATGACTAGTTATGCCAAACATAACTGACTGAGTCAAGGTTTACGTCCCATCCGACACAAAATATAAGTCATTTCGGACGTTCTTCCCAGCCAATCTCTTGGCTTTGTACTGTAAAAAGCCAAACAAACAATTGTTAACTACAACTATTGCTAACTGCCTTTCTAGGTCCAAATAACTTCCGATACCCAATCACAACAAGAAAAGAATGTTACGAGAAGACAGTATTGAATGCATAAAAACACTCACAGAAGAAGCACATTCAAAACTATAGGCAAACGTTTCACTCATTATTGAGATATATGAAACAAAGTCACAAACAAATCGATACCGTGCTGAATGGCATGGTTTGTTGCCGAAATTGCTGTTGAGACCGCTTCACTGATCTTCAATTGCTACGTCAAACATGCATTTATAACAAATAATTTCCAGATAAAGTGTTGAAATATTTAATAAAGTAAAACCTTACAGAATTGACGGTCCACTCTTCGCAAGTGACGTTTCTGCCAAGTTCAAAGTCGCATGACACAAAAACTAAGACAAATATAAAAAATCTGGCCGATCATATTGAGACATTGTGCTGTAGTTTAAGAATCAGTGGTCAGTTGCCAGCTCCCATTGTAAATGATGGAGGAGACAGCGTTTGAAAATTAAAGGATTTCCAACCTTGAAGGGCTCTTGACCTTGACCTTGGATCCGGACATACTGCATACTATCGTGCATCACTCATCGACCTCTACCTACAGGCAAAATTTCATTAAAATCGAAGAAACTTTTTGTGGACAGACGAACGTACTCCTGGACGGACATCTGAGACCCACTTTATTAGGTCGACTAAAAATACATGTATTCTGAGTCGACCAAAGAACAACTAACAAGAATTCTAACAATACAGTACAGTTTTTGACACAAGTTAAGACTTTCTAAAACAGTATTCAGTTACATCAATCATATTTTGGAAATTCTACGGATTAAACCTTTTTGATGAATAATCTACAACAGTATCACAAATTTGCACAAATATTGGAGTGCTTCTATTATTGATACCGGTAATTCTGGTAGAAAATATGAGTGGTCCAAAAAGTTTGATGAGAGACTGCATGCTGGGGCAGATTTTTCACGGAGGAAAAGTTAAGGTGAATCCGGCCAGCTGGGAGCAATACAGTTGGGTGCCGCAGTCACGATGATGCTGTTATTTACTTTTTGCCTGTGTACACCACATCAGTGACTCACAATGCTTTTCAATGGACTCTTTGGAAATCTGGACCTCCATTAATACGTGGTTTCTTGGGCCCTCCTGAGTCTACCCTCCATTTAGCATCTCTATTAGTTCAAGCGTTTTTGCAGGAATCACAAATATGACCAAAAGACAGATAGACACACAGACAGACCAAGCTATTCCATCTGTAGCAATAACAGAAAAGAAAAACCGAACAAGCAGCATACATACATAATGTTGCCGCTGTGCATCATCAGCATCAACATCGATGAACACATCCTCATCACCATTGACTTCCATGCCACCAGGTCCAATGTGGCCTTGCTCTGTGTGTTTGTCTTTAATGACAGGACGAACAAGACGACTCGAAGTATCACCGCTTTTGTTCTCTGTCCCATTACTAATACCAAACACATCGTCAATACGCTCTCTCGCCTCTTCCACACTTTGCTTGACGGCATCATCTTCCTCGTCATCAATTGTGTACGTGCCGGCTTCACTGTGCTTATCCTCTGCATCCTTGCCAGAATTCTTCACAGCATCAGCAAGCTGTGATGCAACAGTGGGCAGCTGAGCAGGGGCACCAAGCATCCGATGAAGCAAATAAGTAGTCACATCAATACTCTCATCCGCAAGCTGACGCCTCCTTGATCCCGGTGATCCCAACAATGGATCAACTTCTCTATCATGCAGGCTCTTAGCTGTTGCGTCACTCTTGTTGGTTGTAGCTGGTTTAGACTTGTACTTTACTCCTACTTCTTTTCCACTGACATCAGGTTTTGAATGCATGCTGGATACTGGAATGTTAGCCTTTGGAGTCGTGATCTGACTTCTGGCTGCTGATCGGGGTTTATCCCGTGAAACAGCTGACGGCGGCTTTTTCTGGCCCTTGTCAGATGTGCCGACTAATTTTGACTGAACGAGTGATGGATGAGATCGACTTGGTGTTGGGCGAGACTGTGGTAGCCGCTGTTTACCTACACAACACAACAAGAATCACTCGACTTCACAGTGACAAAACGACAGCAATAACAACAATTTGGCGTGCTCACTAAGGTAGTATGTTATGCAACCCTGTATAAGCCTTTTGTAACTAAAAATTTATCAATAAGGCCAAATGCTACTTGTATCAGGTATGCCATTCCATACAGCCACAGCAGCTACAGTTTCTGTGAATGGAGAAAAGTAGTAAGTAATGGCAGCCTTAAGCATCAATCAGAAAATCCAACACACCAGATGTTTTGAGTGCACGGCCAACCATCTCACTGCAAGCACTGCCTGATTCATTGTCACTGGACTTGCTGGACACATGACCATCAGACAGGTAACCAGTACCACTCTCTGACTGCTTATCAAGCACCTTACCTGTGCTGCCACGCACCTAAAAACACACACACATACATCACATCATACACAAATATTCTAGATTTACAATTTACCAACCATAAAGCAGCAAAAGGCAGTGCCACTGATCACTATCAAAAATGTGCCACTTAAGATGGCAAAGCATTACATGACAACCACAAGGAAGCAGTTGATAACCAATTACAGTGTACTACATAAATTACTACAGATCCATAACCAATCAGTCCAATTCTTGGTGACCACACTGGTCTTTGCAGATTCATTACAGATGGTGCTGCAATGACACGAACGCATAATAACAGATTGGCAACTCAATACAATTTACAAATGTTCCTAAACAACCTATGTACCTGTTATACAAACTGCCGTCATTATCATTTGATAATTTGGGCCATTTGTATTAACAATGTCTGGCAATCAGCTGACATGCAAAATCGAAAGAACTGCAGCATATAACAATATCATTAACTAGATGGCTGTATTGTGCTGAATACCCACAATACAGTATTTGGCTGGAAGCGGTCTGCTATTGATGCACAAGCTGTATACTCATATACTTCCTACATTTGATGATGCCTAGTGTCACGACTGAGAGATGTCAGCATTATCTAAAGAGTTACTTATTTTTCAGTTTCCAATTCAGTCTGCTTTTCTCCATATCAGTCAACAGGCAGCACAGTGACGTACGTGGTTTACCCAATATCGGACATCAGACACTGCCGAAAATTTTGTAAGTACGTTTCTTGTATGGAGTGTACAGCCAAGGGGAATGATTTTGAATTGATTCTAATAGTTAAAATACAAACTAGACATCCCGTAGAGGGATCATTTCGTAGTGAATTTCCGGCGATCTGTAATTATTGTGTTGTTATGATGGCCTGAACTCGTAAGACGTTGAAATGTTGGGAAGAATATTTGCATTTTTTTGGAAAACGACCCTTACAATAAATTTCCAAAATTCTACTCCGAATGTTTTCACCACCTCACTGATCAACGTTGTGTTCAAATGTCACAAAATTTGTCCGACAGGAAATAGGTGAAATTGTGCGTTATTTACCTGACAAAAAACATATTTTGCCTGCCTCTCAAACTGTTGCTACTGCACTGATCATGCCCAAAATCTGCCAGTGCCAGCCCCCAACAATTAAAAGCCAGTCAAACCTTGTTGGTTTTGCCGCCAGTAGTGTCCCAGTCTGTGCGAGGTTTGTTAGTCGAGCGTGCCTTGGTCGCGGTCGACCGCTGCTGAACTCCAGCATGAACACGATAAGGAGTCAAGTGCTTCCAGTGATCCGTGATCTCCGGTTTGTCACTGTTCTGACCAAAGTCTATCGTGAATGCCAAGCTGCTTGGTGCAGCCACTGCAGCTGGAATTGCAGACTGAGAGTCAGCTTCATTAGTGCTGTTCTGCTCAGTTTCTGCTACAACAACAAGACGAGTAACAGTGATGCAGTCTACTTGGTTACAGCACACACTCGAGTTGAGCACAGCCCAAATTTTTCGGACTCTGACTCAACTACATCACTGACAATAATATCCGACCATTTTGTGGATGTCATGCCATGAATTTAGATCAAAAAGCAGGAATATCCATTTTGATTGCTTTTAGACAATGAATTATAAACAAACTATTATAGTAACATTGTCCATAATAGACAGAATGCAATAAACATGTGAAGTGACTTTACTTATATGTCAATGCACAGTCACTTCGCTGACATATGCATTGTGAACACTGATTCTGGGCTGTATTTACACCTGAAATCAGCACACTTGCACTAAGTGGGCATGCCCACATAACTGGACTACGGTCGTCAATATCCTGTTAGTAAGTTCAGACCAGCAGCAGCAACTGTGAGTCAGTGGTGATGGATGATACCTCGAACACTCGGATTCCATTACTACCATGACCTGTGTGAGTTAACAGTTGCATCAAGAATGGCATGCTGTCAAAACACTGCTCCGGTATAAGTTCCACTTTACTTTATAAGCTCTCCACCAGGGAAGTGCAACTGCATGATATTAAAAGGCATCTTATCACAATCATACACATATTTATATAGCCCATTACGCGGAGGCTTCAGAGGCACTAAGGTTTAGGGCAGTAGCAAATGAAAAATATGAACATTACACTTGTTAGCATACCTATTACTGGCATTGGAGAGTCAGCATAAAGGCAGATGGTATGGTATGGTATGGCATGGTATTGTAGAGCCCTTACGTCCCACGCGACACATTATAGGTCATTTCGGAGACGATTTTACAGGTCAGATGACCCAACCAACAGTGTAATAGCACTGAAAAAAATGCCTCTTCTGTCAGAGTCCACTGGTGGATGACGACAGGATGGGGCCAGGTCACCGGTTGGGGGTCAGTGCTTTGTTTCCCGAGTGCTTCGTTTCCTTCTGTGCTTTGACACTGTTGGTTGGATGACAGACAGGACACACGGCCCATAAAAAACACGTGCGACTTAGCTTCAAAGGCTCTTCCACAATGAGTAGGGAAGAAAACCAAGCGGAAATCAGCTAACCAAGGTGCACCTGAAAAATGCCATTAAAGTCAGAGGCAGACATTTCGCAAAGCCGTCTTTTATACAGACATGCTTTTCAATTCTTTCTCTTTAGTGCTGTGATCTGTTGGTTGAATGACAGAAAAGGCATCTGTCCTGTAAAAATCTGCAACATTTATCTACCAAAGGTGATTATGTCCAAACAACTGGAGGACAAATGTCAAGGAAGCAGCTGGTAAACCAGAATCACATGGAAAATGGCCATCAAACATACATGTATGCATATTCTGCATTCTTTCTACCCATACCATGGCAAACAATCAGGCCAAAGCAGTTAATGTTAAACAGCTGTGGAAATTCAATTCTCTTCATCTCCGTATTCAATGCTTACAAAAGACCACAACGAAACAACGACACATTTATGCTTATTTAGGACGAATCTTTAGCCAATCACACCAGCAAGATAGTAGTATCCACGTTGCTGACTGTGGATTACACACCTTGAGATGAAACATTTTCTACCATTGACTGAATACTGATCATTTTCGTGCAGCCTGGCCCATTTGAGCTGACATCTCTTTCTGGTGGTGTATGAGATCGAGATAAGTCTGTTACATGACATCCGGCTGACGGCAGAGAATCAACAGTGGCGAGTCCAATGGAATCAATTCCACTGTGTGAAAATGACGACGTAAAACAAAGCGGCGAAATTCTCTCCATCGTACTACTGGCATCTTCTGTAAGTCAAAACACGACAAGCAATAAGTGACTTTTATCTCTGCAGCAAACCACTCACCTGATTTAGACTTATTATGTACTTGCTGCACTCAAATAGAGCACTGTCCCATACTGCCATTAATGTATAGCTCCATGGTGGTTGGTTGACTACATAGGCAAATTGCGGCAAAATGGACAGACAGACAAGATGAAACTCGGCAAGGGGACTGGACTGGGTCAAGGTCACATTGTGTTTGAAAGGGTTAGTCTTCCCAAATCTGGCAGTTTTGCAATGCCTCCTGGGTTTTTGCACCTATGACAGAGATGACACTACTACAACTATCTTACTCATTTATAATCACAGTTCTTTATAACTGTTTTTATTTACTTACTTACTTATCTTGGTGACACACAAACTGGTACTGTTTTGTTGAGGTCGTCAGGTGTCGTCGAAATACTGAAACTCTGGTGACCTTCACATGACCTTGGAGGACTTGGGAACTCGGAATTTGTTGGACTCTTGCATGAATTGTGTTGAAATGGCTAGGAAGATCAAGCTCATTTATAGAAAGGGAGCTATGCTTCACCATGGAGAGGCTGCATTATGTCACAAAGGGGAGTACGTGTCCCCCAAATCAATGGAACTTTCCTGTAACGTTACTGCGCTTCCATAGCGTCACGCGGTAAAACCGATGGAGTGTGGCATAGATGTACCATCAACGGTGAATCAAAACACAAAACAGAAAAAATGATCCGTAAGAAAAAGCTACAAAGAAATCACCTGCAACACACGTGGCCGCAGCAGCAGTAATGGTGGTAGTGAGATGATCAGGATGAGACGGCACTGACAAGGATCTATCAGCGTCATCAGCTGACTGTACACTCAGCCCTAGTCCGTCGGTATCAGTCTTTGCCGATGATACCACGCCAGGCACTTCACGCTGCTGCTGCTGCTGCGGGTGCATCAGAGGCGCGGTGACGTGGTGCGACATGAGTTGACAGTCGGGCTGCTGATGCTGATACTCAACACACGCATGATACCAGTCGTCCACGCCACCTGCCGGCACTGCGCCGTACTGCGACTGGACACCGTACGACGCCGGGTAGACGTGGCTCAGCGGCTGCTGATGATGACAGACACGCTGATGAGGATGCGTCAGGTGAAGATGATCGGACGAACAGACGGTCTGATGACAGCCGGCGGCGACGAACGGCTGGTAGCGGCCGTGGACGGGACACTGGACGGTGATGGGGTCCGGCCACGAGCTGGGGTAGTACCCCGGCTCGAGCGGCAGCGCCGGATGGTCGTCGGCGGACAGGTGGTAGGACGCGCAGTCGTGCGGGGACGGCTGGTAACCGGCGGCGGCGCCGGGGCCGCTCGTCGGTGCGTGCT
>Ga0209363_1000173_pt1 | contig 21587 bp, 18 predicted proteins | sample WorMetexBAHAMAS3_FD_187385 | JGI IMG/M metagenome (GOLD analysis project Ga0209363, IMG submission 187385) | Marine gutless worms symbiont microbial communities from Max Planck institute for Marine Microbiology, Germany - Inanidrilus exumae... | ecosystem: Host-associated > Annelida > Digestive... | reverse complement strand
GGGTAGTGCAGCGACACGTTTAAGGTGTGGTGGGTCTTTAATTATCACTGTGCTGCAAATTTACCGCTGAGTATGTCAGTGAAAAAATTTTGAAAATCGGTTAAGAAATGACAGAGTTACGGCCATGAGTTTGGTATCTCCCTTTTTTTGGAACACGGTGTATATGAACATGGTTATTATCGATGGAAAGGTTAAAGTGACGCTGTTAGACAACGTTATTGAATTTGAAGCAGTTTAGTTTCTGGTCATTGCTGAGCATTGTTGCTGATGATGTCTGCAGAAAAATGACGTTCAAATGCATGAAGTGATGCGTCTTGCACATAAGTTTCTCCAGAGCTTCTGCCTCGGCAATCAAGCCAACCAGGCCATTCTGCATCAAAGTCTTGACCTATTTCTTACTCCAGGGGTACATATATTTCTGCATTTGCATCATTCATAACTTTGAAATCGGGCTTCATGATATTTTAAACTTGATGATTTTCGTCACTGTTATACTGTAGAAGCATTTCTTGCATTTTGTCTACCTGTGGTACTATATGCATCGGCCAAGTAATGTACATTGTAATGCGTTGCCTTGCATTGTAAAATCCATAAATTACATGTTGGTACTTAATAGTTGACTCAAATGCTGTGCTTGGAAAAAGTTAATTTACATTTTTAAAATAATGTCATGACGCCATAATGTGTAGGTTTCTTACGTAATTACTTACAGTTACTTACTTACTTAGTAAGTATAGGTTACTTGCTATAAGTAACTATGAAACACATATTGACAACATATACAACTTACTGTCATTTGTTGACATAAATAATATCTCACACTAATGTTGATAAACTTTTTAAACATGCAACTTGCAGAAATGTTATACACTTAGTTGATTAAATGTACGATATAACCTAAATTGTGTTGAAAGTGGCATTAAATCATGCCCAGTTAGCTGTGGCACGGTGGTCAGTGGGTGATGTTGTGTTGCGGCAGCTGCTGGAAGCCGAGACACTGTGCATGTTGTTCCGTGACAACGCAGCTCTGTGCAGTGAAGTGACTGAACGCGTCGTCCAGCACTTTATACGTTGCATCGAGACGCACGGCCGACACATGCAGTACCTCAAGTTCCTCCAGACGATCGTCAAGTCCGAGAACACATACATTCGCAAGTGCCAGGATATGGTGATGTCCGAGGTAATCCATAACCCACGTACGCACAACGTTTATTGGCCGCCGTTTTTTCTGGATTAGCCAGTGGTCTCAAAAAAGCCTTGAAGAACAAGGATTTCTGTGACCTCCAGAGGTAGTAAGCCCCAATGCTTAAGCAATACCAAAGAAAAATGTTGCTACTGACTATAAATTGTGTGAAAACTGACACCAGCCATGAAATATCATTCACTCCTTCCTATCCTTTCTGCATCCACCACCATTTTTCTGAGAGGCAGGAGCATTCTGCCCTTTACATGATCTATCAAATGCCAGTACAACAGCATTAACTATGTGGCCTTTTGTTTCTGAATTCACTGAAGAGCCATCGACAATGATTGAAAGAGTTAACTTTATTCTTCATAACTTATTCTTTCCTTTCCTTGTATTCATTGTTGTGTATTCAGCTGGTCAATGTCGGTGAAGAAGTTCTCCTTTTCTATAACGACCGCAACTCGTTCCAGACACTGCTGGAGCTGATGCGGTCTGAACGAGACCGACTCGACCCTGCGAGTCCTCTGATGTACCACATCAACCTCGTCCAGCTGCTGTCGCTCTGCACCGAGGGCAAGAACGTGTACACGGAGATCAAGTGCCACTCTCTTCTTCCACTGGACGATATCGTCAGAGTAGTGACACATTCTGACTGCGTTCCAGAGGTAATTTCAAAGCAACATAGTTTTTATGTCTTCGCCACCCGACAGTGTTGGCAAAAGCATTGTTTTTCCGGCTGTCCGTCTACTGCATTCGTTCATAGGTTCATCCGGACAGATACTGTTACCATGATATCTCATGAACACCTTGAACAATTTTAAAAACTGACGGAATATTCAATAGCCATTATTGATTCCTGATTAGATTCTGGAGGTCAAAAGTTCAAGGTCACAGCAGGCCATCGAGATGGCGAAGGCATCCCATGATGCCGCTGTGGCGTTGAAGTCCCATCTTCAATTATTGCATTGAATTCATGGTCTGTGCAAACCATTTTTAGGCCACTGACTTGTCTCAGTTTCAGCAGATGAGTTATTTGTCATTGCAGAAGCACCGAAAATAACAGAGACCATACAGTGTCAGCTGGATACCAAAGAAGGAGAAACCTTCTCTAATAATAATAATTCGGATTAACTGTAATAATAGTAATAAATCGGACTTCTGTCAGTAAAACCACTGAGTGTAATTGATACACTGCCAGCTCAGCTGTTAGATGACGTATACAGAACTAGAGTTTCATCAACCAAATGTTGTTGATGATGATGATGATGAAGATGACTACAGCATGAGAGAATTTGTGCAGAAGGTATCTAGACATTTTTACATTTATTGTGTAATAAAGAGTTTGGAATAATGTAAGTCTGCTAGTCAGAAACTTCGGTCTTGATTTGTTCCTAGTGTCTCGGTGGTTTGATGAGCAGGTGAAGATGGCATACATCAACTTTCTGAATCACTGCTACATTGACACCGAGGTGGAGATGAAGGAGATATACACGAGCTCTCATATGTGGACACTGTTTGAGAACTTTCTCATCGACATGGCAATGGTATTCACAGATCTGTTCATAACTGTGATAGCATCAGTTCATGTATTCTGTGGCCACTGACTTATGCCTTTTTGCCTTCGCCGGAATATAGGCCACTCTTCTGTATTTATCACTGTATCACGTATGGGCTGCCTGATTGTAAGAATAAGCCTGATTGGTTTCTGTCATCCTTGGTTATTCTTATTTTGCTGGTCTGGCATTGGTTTCTGGTCACTTTTCTTCACAACGCTTATCTTGTAATTTTGTCTGGCTGTTGAATGCTAACTTTCCTTGTAAGCATCTTTTCGTGAGCACTTGTAGCCTGTCTGTAGTTTTGTGTGTAACTATCCAGCACTCAGATGTGTAGTGTAATAATGGGGTTGAGTATTACTGCTTTCTCTGCCTTTGCAAATACCTTCAATTTTCGTAGTTTTTCTAAGGCCCTGAAAGTTGATGTGGCTTTTCCAAGTTTAATGTGTTTAAATAAATCAGGGTTAAGTGAAAGTTACTGGTTTACCAGTTGAGGAGATGCAGTTCGATTTGTTTTTTTTCCCGCAAAAGCGAGGGAGTATGTTTTTACCGGCGTTGGTTTGTGAGTCTGTGTGTGTGTCTGTCTGTCTGTCTGTGACCACGATAACTAAAAAGATTGTGGACGGATTTGTACCAAATTTTACAGGAAGGTTTCTAGGGGGAAAGGGAAGACCAAGTTTGTGTTTCGTTACGATCGGTAGAGGGATGTGGAAGTAACGGTCAAAAAACTCCGTAAACCAGCGATTGTTTACATTTTATACTTCTTCGAACAATCATACCTGAGACACTGAATCATACCTTAACTGAAACGAAGTGGTTTGAGTTCCGACACTGGGAACTTGAACTGGAGTTCCAAGAATTTAGTAGGTGTGGCAAGTGTTGCCAAGTGTTGGCGAACAACTTTCGTGGGGAGTTGTACTCTTCTCAGCGTACTCTCCATCTAGTTTTGTATTTTGATGCTATTTTACTGTTCATTAGTTGTAATGCTGTCTGTAATCTGCATGCACAATATAAAGTTGAGTATTAAACGCCATTGTCTTCATTGTCAGGTGTCGGTAGCAACACACGATCGAGACCACGCCGACAAGACTCTGGAAGAGTATGTAACGACAACAGTGATGGATGTTCTGATGATGTTTTTCAATTCGCCATTCTCTGATCAAAGTACTACTATACAGGTATTTGCTAACTACTGCATCCTTGTTTTTCGTCATAGTTCATCCTTAACTACCAAGCTGTATAAATCAAACAGTCAGTGTTGCTTACTGGCGTCGAAAGTGCTGTCGTAACTGCTTGTCGCAGGTTGCCTTGAAATAAATGTTGTCAGACTCATAAATTAAGGTTGAACAGCTTAACTTTATTAATTTTGACAGCCGTCCATTGGAAAGACGGCATTTTCAGTCTGTGGATGATGGGAAAAGATTGCAGAATGTTTACTTCTATCATAGTGAAAAATTATTAAACAAACCTAAGCATCAACTCAATGACTTAGTAAACATCACAATGTTATGCAACTACGTAACTTGTTGGAGTTTCTCAGCTTCATCCCATATTGTCACTGCCTAACAACTTAACCACAACAAACAACAACAACAAGGATCACCTAGATTGTAGCAAACTCCAGAGGTTTTTTGGGAATCTTCGGAAGAACAGGTGCAGCCTGTGGCTAACCAAAGAAACCTGGAAAATGGCCGTTAACTGTAATAGTAATAATAATAATAATAATAATAATAATCATTGTCATTGTCATAATGGCATGTGCACTTTTATGCTGCTATAAGGAAGTAACTTCATAGGCTGTGGTAGTGCAGGTCATGTCTTTACCATCTGATATTATGGGTCTGATAAAAATGTGAGTCTTAAGCACAGATTTAAATACGGTTACAGAGAGACTTTCGTGAGTGAGGTTGAGACGCCAGGAGCTAAATGACAAAAGCCAAGTTTGGTGAAGTTAGTTCTTGTGTAGGGTTGCATCGCTTTGCTGATGTGTGTTTATTGGTTGCTGTTCGTCCACAATTTGTAATAGTTAGTCGTTGATGGGTCGGGATGGTTTGATTTTGCTAGTGTTTTTAATTCACATTCGTCGTTTTCATGTAGACGAGACAGCCGATGTTTATCAAGTTGCTGCAGAGCACTTACCGCATCGTTCTGTGTCCATGGCTGAGTGGACAGCAGAAGTACCATGTCGAGAACTGTCTGCGTACTCTGATCGAGATTGGTGAATGCATTTTGTGAATTTGTTCTTCTGTGTTTAGTGGCATTAGTCTGCAATAGATGTTCGTAACATTAAAGGCAATCTCTGTTCATTTTATATGAGAGAATTGCAACAAAACAACAGCAACAACCATTGTACAGATCTACCTGTGTTAGCCGGCATTCTCAGTTAAGAACTGGAGAAATTTTTTGCAGACAAGCTTTGCTGCCCACATGCTATCGCCAATAGCATCTAGTGCATTTGAATTATGGAGAAGACCATAGAGTTCTTTGTGGCAGTGTTACCTATACTGTATGAGATAAGTACTGACGGGCTATGTGTATGTGTCAGTCAGTGATTAAATTACTTTTCAAGGACTGTGGAAGCCTTATCTATTCAGTGGCCAAAATATGCAAATTTTACTGCTGCACCACGATTGTGCATGTGAATGATTATTAACATAGTATTTAGTAATCTACTAATCAGCAGTTGTCAGTTACCTTAAATGCTGTTTAAAATTCCTGAAAACATCACTTTTTAAAATTTCGCATTTAGACTGTAAGAAGTGTCTGACAATCAAACATTTCAACGACAGTATTGTAGCTGTCATGATCTGATATAAAGCTATAAAGGAACTGTAGCTGGACGTGTAGGAGTCTGCAAGTGGGGTGTAGAGCTCAAGCCAGATGTGTGGTATCCCAGCTCCCACTGAATTTAATCCTCGTCATAAAGCTGCTATGTTTGTTGCTGTATAATCTTGCATGATATGGGTTCTGTGGTGATGCAGCAAAGACACGAAATATTGCGGTTCCTGCTGATCTGGAAGCACAACTGACAGCACTGTTCTCGAAGGCTCAGATTGTTCACAAGCACTCACGTTTGTGGATTACAGCAGGAAAGTCTCGTGTTGACGCACTCAACCAAGACTATCGCAACATTATTGAGGGTCTACAGGTCAGATTGTGGATGTAGTTGTTTTGTGCACTGTAGAAGCTCACATACTTACATTTTGTAAAATCTTAAGACTGTTCAGCGATTAACTTTTTTAATCGCGTTAATCGCACAATTAATTATTTTTAATTACTTTAATTGCCTGTTAGTCGTGGTTTTAATGCGCATTTCATTTGACAGTTAAGCTATTAGCTTATTGATTTCAGATGACAACAAATTAAAATGGATGATGTGTCAGCACAGAAATTAAATTGCATTAGCAGAAAATATCTTTGTAGAAAATAAAATCAGACGAAATTTAGAGTAGTGCTGCAACTGTAAATTAAATGCTTTTTTACACCAGTAAAATTTGATTATCTTGAGGTTGTATCGAATCTCACTGGTGTGACTAGTTTGCATTAATTGATGGAGTTAATTTCATTAATTGTGATTCATTCCTTAATGTGTTAATGCGTTAGTTAATGCATTCATTCTGCAGCCCTATATAAACCACAAACTATATGGCATTAGTGATTAAATCGTCACTCGTGGAATTCTGTGTCTAAAGTTTACCTGTGCTTGTGTATGAAGGATATAGTGGTGCTGCTGGAGGACCAGCTGAAGCCACTTGTCCAGGCCGAACTCTCAGTGCTTGTCAGCATTTTGCATCATCCAGAGTACTTATTTGAACGCGGTTCTGAAGGCTGGCGGAAGTGTGAAAGTGGAGGATTCATTTCTAAGTGAGTTGGAGAGTTTTTTAGCTGTACAGTACCCACTCTCTTTCAGTGAACAACAGGAGGGAATATAATCAGAACTGTTCTGTGCTGCATAGTGCATTCATACGACAGTTGTTTACAATGCTGTGCACACACATGTGAACGGTTTTTAAATTTACATGTTGGCTTAGGTTTAGATTTGTGTGTTTTGTGTGTTTGTTTAGGTTTAGTATTTTGTTTTTTTTGTATTAACTTAGATCGTTTTATTCCTGTGCTGCTTGCTTTTGTTATGTTGGATTTATTTTTTTAGTACTAAGCCAAGAGATTGCCTCTGAAGAACATCTCTGAAATATCCTGTTCTGTGTTGCGTTGAGTGTAAAACCTTAACTCAAACAATCAGCAGAATACAGTAACAGCAGAACCTAGTGAATATGTGCCGATAATTACTTTTAACTCAGCACATATTTATAATGCACCGTGTTTGTTAATACTAGAAGATCGTAAAATATACAGATGCATTTGCATTAGCATTAGCATTAATTAATATGAATATCGTGTTTATCGATCGCTGTAGAAATTACAGTTACAGAAAAGTTGTCCAACGATCAGTCAGTTTGTAATATCAAATACAGTGGTTTGATTTTGCTCATCTTTGAAAATATTTTCAGATTAATTAAGCACACCGGCAAGTTGCTGGAAGAAAGGCAGGAGAAACTGTGTATGAAAGTGCTTCAGACACTCAAAGAAATGATGTCATATGAATTGGAACTTGGCCTGAAGGTACTGTTGCTATATTTCCACGTTTTATCTCATGTGGGCCAGTATTACAATGATGGGAACAGTTTTAGATGTTTTTTAGTATTAGCAGTATGAAATGTTTTGACACATATTCGGATAATTTTTATTAATGGAATTACAACATCTATTCCATTCTCTGCCTTTTTGCTGCACGAAAGAGAAATAAAAGTGATACTTTTTACTTAGCCCCAATAATGGTTTCTGTATGTTAGTTTGACTGTCTGTCTGTCTGTCTGTCTGTCTGCCTGCCTGCCTGCCTGTCGCTTGAATATCTCAAGCACCACATGTCAAAATTTCACCGAATTTTCTTTGCATGTTACCCATGGCTGTGGCCCAGTCCTCCTCTGACAGGACTGCATTAAATGATTAAGTCATGTATTTCCGGTTTTGTGGATGGGTCGTGTTTTCATGTAATGGTGGGAATAGACCACTGTCAAAGGTGACACATATGTTTCGTCCAGTTCGCCAGGTGGCGGCACCAGTCAGACATCAGACAATGCTGTTTGGTCATGATCACCAGCTGGTGGCACCTGCGTCAAAGACTGCCATCTCCGAGTGCATTTTGTTGTTAAAATGTATTGTCTTTATTTAGCTGCTATCACGGCGAACACTAAAGCGTCTGTAGTTGTAATATTACGGCGTCAGTCTTATTTTTTACTTTTTTAGTGTCAGTAAAGCTGAATTGTTATATTTTATTGGCTGCTGCTAGGTTTTTGTAAGTTTGTGATGTCATACTGTTTAAGGTTGATTTGAAAAGTATGAGTAAAAAAGAGATGGATGATCGTAAAAGGGTATGACAGAACAGAAACGTATTATTGCATGCTCTAACATATTTGCAGTGGTTTCATTTGTTTTCTTAAGTTGTTTTATTCCTTGGTTTCTGACGTGATTCCATTAATTGCTGTTGATTTTGTAACCCTTTAATATGCGTAATTAGTGATTTGTGTTTTGTGATGTATATAAAATTTTGAAAACTTAACCTTTTCTGTTCATACCACTGTGTTGTTTGGCTGGTTGTTTATATATGGCTGATTTTTGTTACTTTTTAATTTGTGGTGTTTTCAGTGTTAGCCATGTTGACATGAAGGTGATTGCATATGCACATATTTTTAGTTGTGGTATCAGTCGTATAATCCTTGCAGTTTATTAGCTGATATATATGCTTTGGTCTCATCTCGTGCTACATCTAGGGCCCACCCAAGTAGTAATAGGCCTGATCCATTTCCAAACTGAACGTCATACAGGCTGCAAACCTGTGTTTAAACCAGTGTTTAGTAGACAGTTGCCAGTTGCTTAATATCACCTATTTTAAGGATTTTGCTGCTTGTTAAATTATCATGATAATTTTTGTAGAATATGCACAGACATTTACAGCATATTGATAGTACTGACAATAGTATGGGTAATGCAACATAGTTGGGAGTCCTGCAGGGAGTTGGGAAATGTCACGGTAAGCAACTAACAAGGTTGGCTGCATGGTACAGTGGTAGAACGTCAGTTTGGGACTGGCAAACTTCCCCTGTCCTATGTTCGACCTGCAGCTAGATGACCACTTATGTGGGTAAATTGTTTGCTACAAGGTCAGCCAACTAGGCCAACTCTGCCTTTCATCCTTTCGAGGTCGATAAATGAGTAGTGAGCTGTAATTGGATGTGTGCTACCTAGCTCGGGTAGCGCCATCTGGTGAATGCTTACGAAGTAAAGGCAAGATGGTTTATTCCATTCGTGGATAAACGTGTGGGTGGCAGGTAAAACTGTGTGATCCCTCTAATAACACGTGCCATTCCTGAGCGCATTAGAGGTGGTTTACGACGATGCGCTATACAAATCTACGTTTATTTTACTTTACATTAACCCTGCAGATGGGGCACTCAGTCAAGCATGCGTGAGCCTGTGTGTCCAGATAACAATTTACAAACAAAATGACCTTTGACCTTTGGCATACTGATTCATCTTGACCCTGTCTAGCACAGAGCACGGTCACAATATAAAAAGTGCTTTTTCGGCTGTGGATGCACATTACGAGGCGAGGTGAGCTAACTGTATCTATAAATGGAGCAGAATTTGAAACTATAAATAAGTGACAGTCAGCTGTGGTAAAGTGGTCGTTGCAACGTCGATTGAGGGGTGTCTAGTATTGGTTGGTAGGTTGGATGGTTGAAGTTTAATGGCACTTACAACACAGTGTAGATTTTGTTGCATGGTTAATGTAACTGTAGTCGTTTATTTATATCAGGCAACAGCAGCGTAGCGTAGAGCGTAGAAAGAACAGACAGCGAACAGAATGTTAGAAGACCAGTGCCGCATTAAGGGGGGTGCTAGGGGTGCTGCAGCACCCGGGCTCCCAGTTTTAGGGGCCCGCAATTGGTGGGAGTGGTTAGCTGATTATAGGCCTGTAAGGGGCCGCATTTTGCACAGCACCCGGGCCCGCACTAGCCTTAATGCGGCCCTGCAGAAGACACACACACACACACACAGGCATACACTAACTCATACACACTTCTGTTGTTGGTTTCATGCAGTATATTTTTTAACATTTTTAAATATTTTTAAACAAGAAACAGTAAGCGGTAAATGTTAACGGATTGTTTTATTCTTCCTCTCTGTTGGCGGCGTGGCGTAGTGGTAGCGTCGTTGGTGTAGATCAACGAGGTTAATCTACTCTGAGCCCGGTTAGTACTGGGATGGATGACCGAGTCCGGGTTCGACTCCTGGTGGCGGTACTATATTTCGGTATGTTACCAACCACCCAGGTCGACTCAGCCTTCTACTCTCCATGGGACGGTCAAATGAGTACAGTACCAGCCAAAGGGCGGTGATGCTCTGCGGCTGGGGAGTAAAGGCAGGCATGGTGTAATTTGCAGGTAAAACTGTGTGATCCATGTCTGAGTGCATTAGAGGTAGTTACGACGATGTGCTATACTAATCGACGTATACTTTATACTTTACTTTTACTTCTGTTGATGCAGATATGCAGTTTTCACCGGTCTTCAATGATTTCCTTGGAGAGTCGAGTGCGAACTCAAGCTGACCAAGTCTCTGGGGAATACTGTTGTGTGTCTTTGTGTGGCCAGGGAGACGCACTAAGAAATGAGCTATTAAGTCGCTACTATGGCAAGGCACCAGGACATTCTGTGAAGTCGACTGCTGCGAATGGTACACATTCGTCGGTTGCTGAAACTGAGCGAGGTCTAGTGATGCTGAGTCGGGCGCACATGACGCTGCATGATGTCCAGGTTGACCACTTTTCTGTCCAGATATTGTGGCAGTATCGAACGTTTCACTTGGCCGTGGATTGTTTGGTTATTTGTGTCACATTTAGCGGTTTTGTTACCCTTTTTTTCTGTCAAAAATTGGACGTCAATTCTGCTGCAAAAAAGAGGCCTGTTAATCCTTCCCATGCATGTGTACATGATGATCAAACTCCGTCCCCTAATCACAATGTCACATTTGGCTAAGTTCTTTGCCAATCCCCAGCATGTTATAATTATTACCAACTATGTCAATGGTCCTGGTACAGCAGTCAGTTGGGGTTTGCTTGTATGTGTGCGAACTATAGCTTTTTGAATGAAGAGACCTTTCAGCTAGGTATGTGGTATGCTGATTCACGTTGAAACGGTCATAGGAGGAAATAAAGAGCTCAGCAGTTGCTGGTATGGCCGATCGTGGCTGAAATGCAGACCTGAACTGGAAGCTGTAAATAAGTAACAGCCACCCAAACATTTTCTTATTTTGTTTATGCTAAAGTGGTCAGTGGAACCTTAAGTGAGAGCTTTCTGACTGAATGACTGTTGAGGCCAGTGAACTGTCGATGCATGCAGTGTCACCTGGACAGTCAAGGTGCTACTGACCTTGTCATTGACCTCGTTATCAGCAACCACTCAAGTCGCATCTTCCAGGAAGCCATAGAGCTCGCCATTGCTCTTCTCGACGGTGGAAACTCAGTCATTCAGGTTTGTCATATCTATGGTATTATACGTCTGTGTTTATTGTACCATTTTGTTGTAGTTACTACTCACTATTCATCCTTCCCACACTCTTTTATTTGTGGTTAAAAACCTTGTTTCTCAAATTCTTCCCACTATGTACCACCTGCTTCCTTCATGATTGCCTTCAATGCGACAGAATCTTCTGTGCCAAACAGTTGTTATTTGTATGTGAAAAGTCTCGTCATGTTACATATACACATCATGTAACTAATGTAAGCTAATGTAATCCTTTCGGTCATAGACTTTTCTTTCCTCAGGAATGTCTCCATGGACTATTTCCCGGACTGCATCATCTAAGATTTATCTTTCTCTTCTTATTTCTTCTCTCTTTGTTTCCATGTGGTAAACTAAGCTGGGTACTCGCCAGCTTTTGGGTGCACGTTAATATACCATATTGTTATCATTATCGTCGTCGTTGTTTTTAGATATTTTTTCATATTGTTTTGTAATGGTTCTGTGCGATAAAGTATGCTGGCTATCCATCAGTTTTTTTGGCATACATTAAACGTCTTGTAACATATCATAATATTATATCATATGTAATTCATCACTGGTAAGTGTCATTTGGCATTTGGCAGTCTTTGAGACTCGAGCTACAGAGTCTGGTTGGTGTGGAAGGGGCAGGTCTGGTACCATAGGTGGGAGGTGCCCTGGATGCTTCTTTAGGATTTTACCTAAGAGAAGTATTCCAAAGCCAGACCAACACAGAAAAGATGTTATTCAGCAAGAGTCGTTAGGTACTGATATGTTATAGGAACTGAAGAACAGCAATTACATAAGATGTCACATTGAACTGATAAATAGGTCTTGTGATGGTTGGTTAGTTTCCACCCTGCTGTAGGCGTCAGCATAATAACTTAAATGAGCCTGCCCTATCCTATCTTATTTTGGGTTGTCACTGAACAAAAAGGCAACGAGGTCAGGAGGTTACTGTATTGTTGGCCATCTTTAACATGCGGAACTAAATCTCCACCCAGGAGCTTGTCCCCGATATAGCCTATTTTTGTGCTGAAAGGGGACGTTAATCTCCCAACCAACTAACCAACCAGCAAACCAACCAACCAACCGAGTCTGGAAGCTGTCAAAACGATTGGCAGCTAGTTCAAGAGCTTGTTTGTATCCTGCAGAATGAATCCGCCATTTATTGATTCCGTCATATGCCATTGAGCAACTCTATAAAAAGCATGTATTTAGTGATGTCTAAGATGAACTGACATGAGTTCAGTAAATGATGTGGTTATCCAACAATGGTGCTTAGCAATGTTTGTATTTTACTCTCATTCACATTCTTTAACATAATGAAGTACCTGTTTGCAATTTAGATGCAGGTTGTGCCATTGAAGATCACTTTGAATGCAGGTCTCTCTTTCCATAGATGGATACAGACTCTCGTCTTGTACAAAGTATCTGTCCTTTGTGGTAGTGACCCTTGTTCCAAAAACCAGCTTGAATATGTGTAGGCATTTAGCCACAATACACGTACGTTTCAGGCAGATGCACAACTGACAGTGTATGCTGCACCGTTACCGTGATTGGCTAAAGATTACTGTTAGTGTCTCATGTGCTGCCTTGTTACCTGTTGTGCCTTCACATAAACCATTAATGATGCTGTGCTTGCAGAAGTCTTTCTGTCAACGACTGACCAGTGACAGGAAGTCAGAAGTGTTCTTCAGAGTTTTCTTTAATTACGTTCGAAAAGCTCTGCAGGAAATCAAGGCAACAGGGCCGGTGAGTACAGCCGAGACTGTGGCCGAGAAGATTTCAGAAGAAAATAAAGAGACAGGAAAGGAGGAAAACATAAAGAAAGGTAATTGATTGTAATGAAGGTGTTGATGTGTTGCTGTTAGATCTCTATCTATGTTGCATCCGTCTCAAAGCTTACAGCATTTCTTTCTTCGTATTTTACTACTTAACACAGTCGGGAACTTTTTTTATGCACTTCACTTTTTTACTTATTTTTACTGCGCAATGCTATGCTATGCGAGCGTGGTATATGCTTTCATCATGTGTCCATCTGTCCATCTGTCCGTTCGTCTGTCTGTCACAAGTCGGAGTTCTACTAAGATGGCTGAACCTAGGATTACACAAACAAAGCCATACGATAGCCCAGAGACTCTGGTTTGCTAATGCCAAAGATCTCAGCGAAATTCCAACGGGGTCACCCCCAAGAGGGGCCCCAAATAGAGGTGGGGTAGGTACAGATTGGCGATTTTTGACCAGTATCTCGCTATATCTCAGAAATGGTGCAAGGTAGGGACATAGTTACTATGGAAGGTTAATAGGAACTCGTATGCGCTATATTAAATGGCGCTATTTTCAGTGACCCTGAGTGACCCCTAACTACTCCAAACCACCCCATTTTTAAAATTTTGTATCCCTTTTCATATCTTTATAGTGGGTGGAGGTAGAGACTTCACATTTGGTATGCAGGTTGATAGTACTGAAGGTATGGTGTTAAACCAATGCTCAGATATACTTCAGTTTAAGACTGGGGTTTAAACAGAAATTTATTTAGTCTTAACTTTGGTTTTAAATTCTGTTTGAAGCAGATATGCATTGTCACTACTTTTGCATATTAATTAGATTTTAAAGTGAATTTTGGTAGAAAAACCAAATTAAAAACTCGAGTTTAAGCGAAACGTAAAATCACCCATTGTGTTTGTGTGTGTGAATGCGTGTGCATTACTGTTGATAGTCAAACAAAACGGAGGCATCTTGATGTCAGAAGTGTCGGGACAGATGGAGGATGCGGCAGCGGCGACGACCAAGGCGTATGCCAACCTGCGCCGTCTCCGACATAAAGAGAAACACAACTCATCTGTCAGCTCATCGCATGCAGTCTTCAGCGACGAAGTGGTCATGGAAAGAGCAAAGGAGAAGAAACGGAAACTGCCGCCAGAGCTTCTCATTATGCAACCAATCTTAAGAGTCCTCCAGCTGCTCTGTGAAAACCACAACTCCGATCTCCAGGTTCGTTGACGAGAAATTACTTTCATCGATTGTTAGTGATAGGAAAACATATTCGAATCGATTCACGTCACCAATACGAATTAATAATTAATTTTTGATTTAGCACAGTCCTGATTCAGTTACAGAATACGGTAGCAATTACAGGAGAATATAGATTCAAAACTTAGTGCACGTGCCATATCAGTTCAAAATAACACAGCACATAAGATTACAAATTATAAAATCAAATTTACTATAATTATACAGAATTGCTGCAGCCATTGAAAAAATGATGGCTTCACCAATGAAACAAGTAGTCACCCCAACGGGACGTAACATTACTGGCCCGTCGTGCGGTGTTACCGTGGAGCTATAATTAGACTGGAGGCGCCATGACGTCATCGCCTGGCCTGCGCGGGTGAAGCCACCTGCAGGTCCGCCGTGGAGTGTTACAGACGACGACAGACGCCAGCAAGCGTTACTAGTCTAGCCCCTACCCTATGTGTAGGCGGGCCAGTAATAAGCTGAGTCACAGTTCCCTTAAAACATTGCAAGTTAATTGTAGTGAATAAAATCGAATCGTTTCTGGTATTGAATCGAATCGAGTCGTTTTATTTCGTGGCAAAATCGCCCATCACTCGTTGCTGAAGACCGTTTGTCGTCAGTACCTGACTGATGTCGCCGCCCCTGCAAGAAAGAACAGGAAAGCAGTCGCTGCCCTTCATTCGATGTCAAAGTTCTTTTCCACAATTTTAGGCACCAGCGACGTCACTGTCACATCTATTTTAATGATCATTTTGCAGGAGAACATAGTGTGGTATTTTAGGTGAGATTGGGTTTGTCTGTTATCAACGTGTTGTATTGATATGGTTATTGTGCATGACATAATTGATGCATTTTATTATCCTGTATTTTTGTCGTAATTAATCAGGTGGTGATATTACTTGTTGCCTATGCTGCAGTGTTCTGCTTTAGATGTAGTGATAATCTGTTTGTATACAGGTGATGTGTTAATAGTTTAGTTACGAACTTTACTCTCACTTGTCTGCTCTGTCCTTCTTTTAACGTCCATTTTCCAGTCGAGCCTGGATCAGCTGGTTCACTGTTGGTTTGTTCCTACAGTAGTTCTAGAAGACAACCTTTGGAGATGTGTGGCACGGGCGTTTTATGGGCTTGATGCCCTTAATGTCACCTACGGAACAATGTCTAAGCTCTGAATAGCACTTAGGTCAAAACACTAAACCCAACCATGGAAAAATGAGCTCATTCTTTCTTGATCCGCTGCCAAACTCCTGAGGGAAGAGGCGCTACTACCTTTGTGATGCCGTTATCTCGACTTAGAGAATCTATTATTAGTGTTTGTATATACACCCTGTCCGGAAAAAGGTGCCACTCTAGTCTATTTTTGCCGCTAACTTTGCCGCTAACTTTGCCAAATACTGACCAATTTTCAGAATTCTTTCACCAACGAATTAGCAAGAAATTGGTTGTAAAGCGATGATAAAATATCCCACCAGCCATCAAATGCGTCGCTACACTACCTTGTGAAATATTAATGTCAAAAAAACAGCAACAACCTGAAACGTGTACGGTGATTAACGATATATCACAAGGTAGTGTAGCAACGTGATTTAGGAATGGTGGGATCTTTTACTAATACTTTGTTACAAATTTACTATTGAGTCTGCCTTGAAAGAATTTTTAAAATCATTTGATGTCTGGCAAAGTTATCGGTAAGAAAGTTATTTGCCCCCAAGCACCGTGTGTGCCGGGCACTGTCCTGCTGAAAGATGGAGAACTCGTTTGAGATCTAACGTATGGCACGGGCAGTAACTGTTATAACAGCATCATGTTACGATAACAGCCTTCAATAGCCTTGGCTCCGTGAAAGACAAGTATCAAACTTGTGTTTTCTCCACCACTTATGACTCGTCGACAGATGTCATCAGTGACTGTCTGAACGCTGACCGTGTGCGCAAGCGTTTTGTCGCAACGTTTTTCAGTTGCGTAGAGTTGGTGATTTTGTGGTTTTTCAGTGTGACCACTGTAAATATCTTTTCATCTCAGAAACTGTTTCCAATGGCTGAGTTTTGCATGGCAGTTCGTTCCACTCAGCTCTGGAGCATGGCCAGTTTTGAGCACAAACGCTCACAAGGTAGTGTGGCGACGCATTTGAGGGTGGTGGGGTATTTTATTATCGCTTGACAAGTCTGTCGGTGAAAGAATTTTGAAAATCAATCAGCATTTGGCAAAGTTAGAAACAAAAATACAGTGGCACCTTTTTTTCGGACACGGTCTATACTGTACGTTTACTGTCGTCCGCGGCGCTGTTTTGCTCTCGCTGACAGCATTTCTTGCGACATCAGTCAGATGGCAGCTTCAGCAGGGAGGTGAGATGGCGGGAAAACTTCTTCCCTCCCGCTTCTCTCCCTCAGCTAATTACCAACCGCATGTTCACAGGCTTTGGTTTGCATGCCATTTCCAGTGGTTCAGCTTTTTCAATGACTTAGACATTTGAGTTTGATTCCAGCAGATAAATGCAGATAACACAGTTTTCTCTGCTACTGGGTGAACAAGAGTCTTCGCTGCCGCTGACAGACCCGCGCAACGCTGAGGCTCAGCGCATGCTAAATATTCCGTATCGCATCATGTGATAATCAAACCATTTCTTCTACATGGCCTAGCTGCTGAATGCAGATCTCGATGGTGAATGTGATCAACAGTTGTACGACGACCATCAGACGTTTATGACATTCACCGGCAAATTAAGTTAACAGCGTCTGAGACGATCAGCCGTTTCAGAGATATGGTTGTTGCCCACCAAAATTTAAATGGATCATGTGACCTAACAACTTCCCTTTCAGAGATGGTTTTCCATCTGCGGGATAGCACTTGCTACCGTCAACCTACCTACCAAATTTGAAATCTCGATCTCCACTGAGTCCACTCACTACAAAGATATTAGAGATGAAGAAAATGGTGAAAATGGGGTGATTTGAGGTAGTCAGGGTCACTTAAGGTCACTGGAAATAGCACCAATCGATAGAGGACATACGGTTTCCTATTAGCGTTTCATAGTAACTATGTCCCTATCTTGCACCATCTCTGAGATATAGCGAGATATTGGTCGAAAATCGCCGATTGTAACCTACCCCACCTCTATTTCGTGCCTCTGTTGGGGTGACCCGTTGGAATTTCGCCTAGATTTTTGGCATCAGTAAACTAGAGTCCCTGGGCTGTCATACGGCGTTGTTTACGTAATTCTAGGTTTAGCCGTTTTGGTACAATACCGGCGTGTGACAGACGGACGGACAGACGGACACATGGCAACAGCATATATCGCGCTAGCATAGCGTCGCGCGGTAAAAACATCGATGTAGTTAGGAATGGGTATCCAACCTGTAGGAGATTGTGTGTGACCTGAAGTAACTGATAAACTGGAGTGGTGAACAATAAACGTAAAGTAGTATAGTAATAGTGTGAGAGGTAGTAGATGTGGTTTAGAAAGTGGGCACTTGTTTAGCCTGCCCAGCCTTTCTCTGGTATGCCAAAGGGATGTGCCAATGTTACTTTGTTATTAACAGACCACTTGGAGACCAATTATCTCAGAATGTACTGGACCGATCTTCGCCAGTTTTTCAGGACAGGTACACATATGGGTGGCCATGCTCAGTCCGACCTTCTTTTTGCAATCGCTCAAGTGACATTGCTATGGTAACCGATTTTTGGTGTGGATCAGCGAAAATTTGCAATACCCCACCTTATTTTATGCACTGATATTTCACAATGGACAGGAGGATCGCAACGTGAATGCATGGGTTAACATCGACAATGACCCCCCTCTATGTTTGATAAAAATTTGGTTTTTGCAGGCGCGTTTGCACCGGGTGGGCTAAACGCTAGCTTTTCCACGTATTTCTAGTTATTTACAGTATTTGTGTGTGCAGTTTAGTGAACCTGAACATGCTTGTGCAGTGATTGTTATGTTTTGTTCTGTGACTTCATTAGTGCTTTACATAGGTATGATTTTAAGTGTCTCACCAATGTGCATTGATAAGTGACATGTGATGTAAAGAATGTGTATTTGGCACCTAGATGTTTAAAGCTATATTATTATTATTTATTATTTCATATATAATAAATACGAGTGAACCTTGCAATGCAGCATTTAGATTTAGCATTTAAGTAACCACCATTTTAGCTTAATTAACCCAACAGATAAACTCTACGTTTGCATACAGTGTTCATTATGTAACGTTTTGCTTTAAGTCATGTTTTATATAACTCTTTTGGCTTCAAGTATGCATGTCAGATTTTTGTTTTGTTTATATAATTTGGGTTCTCTGGTTTGTCAATTATCCGTGCTTCCAGATAGTCTTGCTGAAGTGTGTCATTATAATTTTTATTTGCCATCAAAGCATGTCATTAATGCAAGTTTACACTTTTTTTGTTAGCTGAATTGCTGAATAGTTAAAGGGCTAAAGAGCTAGTGTGGCTGTATATTAGAGTAATATGTTGCTAGTGTAAGATAAACATTGATGTCCAGAATTCTAATTTGAATTCTTCTATAGTAATAATAGTGCCCTGCCATTTTTTATAAATATTTTTTGATCCCTTGGGATGCTGGCAAGCCAATTGTGTGGGAGGTGACAGCAATTTTACCTCTGCTTTGTCTAATATTGACTCCTCTACCCACGAGGCAGGTGCTGTAGCCAAAATCGCTGCTACATGCAAGACGGCCAAATGCAGTAACCTGTCATCTCAGCACACGTTCTACCCAATAGCGGTTGAAACTCTGAGCCCACTGAACGATGATGCGCGTCTTATGTTAAGCGATCTTGGCAGACATATATCGGCAGCGTCAGGTGACCTTCGCGAGCTTTTTTACTGTTTCAGAGAATTTCTGTTGTTATGCAGCGTTTCAATGCTGTATTGCTGCACAACAGTTTTGTTAAGCCGGAATAAGTGCCATTTATCATAAATGTTTTTTGTAACTTGTTTCACTACCTACAGCTTTGTGCTTGTGGGTTTAAAAAATACTAATAATAATAATAATAATAATAATAATAAGCTTCTTTCTTTAGAACTTGTACACCTAAGGGCATACAAAGTTTTACAATAATAGTGGTGATGTTCGTAATCTGATAATCCAAGTGCATAATTTATGTTTTATGTTTTCTGTGTGGCAATAGAATTACCTGAGAGCTCAGAGTAACAAGACCAACTACAACGTTGTCGGCGAGACGCTGCAGTTTCTCGACTGCATCTGTGGCAGCACAACCGGTGGTCTCGGCCTGCTCGGCTTGTACATCACCGAAGTCAACGTTGCTCTGATCAACCAGGCTCTGGCAACGTTGACGGAATACTGCCAGGGTCCGTGTCATGAGAACCAGGTCAGTCACGTCAATGAACTCTTCAGTTTCTCGACCAGCAAAAATGTAATAGACTTTATTAAACCTTGCCACCTGACAGTATTGGCAAAGGCTTTGTGTTTCTGGGCTGTCCGTCCACTGCTTCCTTTTATTCATTCTCCCCGCGAAAGCAAAGGTGAGTGTTTTTACCGGCGTTGGTTTGTGTGTCTGTCTGTGTGTGTGTCTGTCTGTCTGTGACCACGATAACTAAAAAGATGGTGGACGGATTTGTACCAAATATTATGGGAAGGTTATTAGGAAGAAAGGGAAGACCAAGTTCGTGTTTCGTTACGATCGGTAGAGGGATGTATAAGTAACAGTCAAAAACTTCGATTGTTTACATTTTATACTTCTAATAGTAGGTGTGGCAAGTGTTGTCAAGTGTTGGCGACAAAAACCCTCAGATTTTGCTTTCATGGGGAGTTCTACTCTCTCAGAGTACTTTCCATCTAGTTTGTTCATTCGTTCATTCGTTTGTTTATTCTGACAAATCTTGTTTCTACGATGTCTCATGAACGGCTTGAGCACTCTCAATGAAACTTACAGGGAACAACCACTAGCCCGTATGGATGACCTGATTAGATTTCTGAGGTCAAAGGTCAAGGTCACAGCAGGCCGTTGAGGTGGCGAAGGCATCCACGTCTACGCTGGAGCGTCAAAGTTCATCTGCTGGTTAAAAGTATCGACTGGTATGTGGAAATGTGGAAATGACTTTATGGTCGGCCAGTGACGTCTTAGCTGTGTACTATTGAAAATGATCTCAAGCCCTGAACCTTGGATTTAACTCTGCCTGACGTAAAGTTTCAACCAGAGCATATTAGCATGAAGTTTTGCAACTTGGAGTATGCCAATGAATGAGTAAACGATTAATTCTAATTCTAAAAAGGTAGCAGAATCAGAATTGCATTGAAAACACCGTTAAATCCTATTCAACCAATCAGCCGGTGAGTGCTATTTGGTTGAATACTCAGTCTCGAATAGTAGCAAGAAAACGAAAGGTATCTTTTTTGTATACTCATGATGTATAGCCTATCTGTGTTGAATAAACATTATCTTCATTTTAATACAGAAAAAACTGCAGTCCACCAGTTTATTCTTCCACAATAGAACCAAACTTCAGATTATGTTTGAAGTTGGAAGGTTTTCCTGTGAATTTAGCTTTTATCGGCAGATTATAGCAATAATTATAATGATACTGCATGATTAGTTTATCTGTGCACCTTGTACAATTAAACAGCTGAACTACAGTTTGTTTGTTGTCTGTGTTCCATGCAGAATGCTATTGCCAGTCACGAGAGCAATGGTCTGGACATCATCATTGCACTGATATTGAATGACATCAATCCACTTGGGAAACATCGCATTGATCTTGTTCTTGGTCTGAAGGTGAAACTGATTTCTTTTGGATGCTTCGTATGTTATACAAATGAAGCCATGTTGTTATATAATGCTATGCTTTCGTGTTTGACGTAGTTCTGTGTGAATTATTCTGCCATTACTTGGGATTTCTTTTTTTATTTGAAAAACATGTGCTTCCATGTTTTTTCAAGATGGATTAAACTACATAAACAACAGCTGCAAACTGCATGCAAAACGATATTTTCCGAATGCAGACAGCAATTTGCAGGGCATGTGACAAGTATATAAAATACATATGTTAACGTTTCAATTCATTTAAAATATCAATCCAACATCGATAACATATATGGAGATTCGTTTGTTTAAAAAACATTAATTTTAACAAATAATTACTTACATTGTCATCAAATGTATGCAGTCTTACATATGTATATTTATCAGTATTTGACTTAATAGTTCAATGCATCTTGTATATTAGCCGGATTATGACAATGTGTTATGC
>Ga0209363_1000171_pt1 | contig 21671 bp, 13 predicted proteins | sample WorMetexBAHAMAS3_FD_187385 | JGI IMG/M metagenome (GOLD analysis project Ga0209363, IMG submission 187385) | Marine gutless worms symbiont microbial communities from Max Planck institute for Marine Microbiology, Germany - Inanidrilus exumae... | ecosystem: Host-associated > Annelida > Digestive... | reverse complement strand
CCTTGACCTTGACCTCGGATCGGGTCATACTGCATTCCGTCATGCATCACTCGTCGACCTCTACCTACATACCAAATTTCATTGAAATCGAAGAAACTTTTTGTGGACGGACGTACGGACTGACATTTGAGACCCACTAATGTTATTAGGAGTCGACCTAAAAACCGAGTAGCTCAGAAGAAACTGTCTGGGTAATAGTCTACGAAGACAGTCCGGCACAAGGTAATTACATTTTAACTTTTTTTGTTATCACTTCCCCTTCGAGAAAAGGCGTTCACTTGGTATGGATGTGGCTGGAATGTCCAGCAGACATCTGCGACTGCTGCCACTGACTCGCATTACGCTTGAAGTCAATGAAGTGAGTAGTTATCATGCACGCGGAGTACCGATGCTGAGTTATTGAGTAACAGTAGATGTAATCTGAGTAGTAGCTAACACATAGGCCTATACAATACGATACGATACAGTGGGTTACCTTATCTTTCGCTAAAACCTTAGTCTAAGACCAAAAGTCCGGTTTAAGACCTAATTAATGCAAAACGTGAAGTGACGCTAAGACCAAAGTATAAAACCAAAGTTACCGCTTAAACCAAAGTTTAAGACCAAAGTTTGGTCAAAAACCAAACTTAATCTGAGCAATCCGGTCTCAAACCAAACCGTCCTAATGCATTTAGATAAGCAATTATCACTAATCTCTTTACTTTGGTCTAAAACCAAATCACTTTATCTTTCGCTTAATCTGAACTCGGTCTAAAACCAGGTTTTAGCCGTTCAGATTAAGCTTTGGTTTTAGGCTAAGGTTTTAGACTTTGGTTTTAGCGAAAGATAAAGTGACCCAGTATATTTACATGCGCTCAAAAGCTGACGAGATGACCAGCTTAATCTAGCGCACGGCACGGAAATGAAAAAATAAGGAAGAACTAAAAACAACTATATGGGTTGCAGTGTATCTGGGGACACACCGCAATGTAGGCTTGAAGAGAGCATTTCCCACCGGCGTACTCGACAGGTGACACAACTGTTTACTTATTTACTGACTGACGCACAGGACTGCAGCAAAAGAACTTCTCTTGTCAGTTATGGTAAACGTCATTTTAGGCCGCATCGCATGCATTGCTTAGATGTGGGCTGTTGTCAGAGATGGTCTGTGTGTAAATGCAGATTGACAGCTGTTGAACACACCGGTCTCTGTTGGTCACACATGAGCCCTGCTAAAACGGCTGAACCGATCGAGATGCCACTTGGTAGTTTATACAAAAGTTGGTTGTTGACCATATGCACATATACTGGAGTCTAAGATGCTGATGACTCTCCATGATTGTCCTACCTTGTGTCCATAAATGTTAGGTTGTTAAACTTGTGTCCATGTCATACAAATACTCGGCATATTGTCACAGATTCAAGGGTTTGCTCTCACTAGTTGATAGTGATTTGTGGTTAATTTACAAGATTAGTACATTTTTAGGAAGTCTGTAAAAAAATCACCTTGTTGTTGTTTAGTTTGTATGTAACAAAATTTTACTCACGATGGGCTTTGTTTTGTATAACAGGTTTATCAGATGTTTTGCCAACTGCTTGTCGCCGAGGACGGCCACCCAAATCACCAAAATATGTGCATGAGCACTCAATAAAGGCTACTAGTGCACCAATGACTGTCTCTCATGTACCACAGACTCCCAGTGCAGATGGTGCACGGTTGTCATCATCCACCCCAACTGGAGATCAGCCTTCAAAGACCATCATCAAAGGCAATATTGTATACAAGAGAACAGCGACAGGAGAAGTCATTGCCAGTGTAATCAAGAATGGACCTAAGCCAGAAGGCAGTTTATCTGTTGCTGTATCAACTAGTAGAGGACGTCCATCGTTTGAGCCTCGCACAACTGCTTCGCTGGGTGTTGCTGGTGAAACGAGCGTGCCAGCTGACTGTCCAGTTAACGAGAACAACGTGGAACGTGTTCTTGATGAGTCCATCACTGCCACTCAGTCGATGAGACGTACACTCGTCTCACTGAAGGACGACCTGAGACGCATGGGTGGAGGTCCAGCAGTGTCGGCCACTCTCAAACCCATTCACCTTCAGCATCGCATTAACATTGCATACAAGGTGGCTTATGCATTTGCTGAGTATCGCAGCACTATCAGTGCTATCAGTACTGCTAGATCAGCTAGCAGCACTGTGACGTCGTCTCCTGCAGTAACGTGTCAGACAATAAAGTCATCTGATGTCCCATCCATTGCAACAAGTATTCCACCTGTCACAGGTGTCACACCTGTTCCCGTGAGTATCTTCAAGTCAGTTCCAGCCTCTAGCTTATCACAGGTTAGCACAGCAGTGGCAAGGACACAGCCACAAGAGAAGACTGGAAGATCAGTGGCAAAGCCTGTGTTGAAACAATCATCTACAGACCTGACGAATGTTGTGTCCAACGACTTGTGGATGTCATGTGAACCGGATTTGTGACTTTGTGACTGGTGAATCACAAGTCATTGAACTATCTTGACTCAGACACTTTGTTCAAGATTTTCTTTGTGGTGAATGTGCATGCTGAATGTCCATAGTGAATTGGTTATTTAAATCTGTGTTGTTGTTGTATCAGTTGTGACCTTTTGATAGCTAAATTTTGTACTACTGCCTCACTCTGAAGGAGTCCATTTACCAGTTGTACAATACTGGTAGAAAATGTGAGGGCTGCATTTTTAACGATTAATCACTTCACATTTACCAGTTTAATGGAGTAAAAATCGTTTGTTCGATTAGTTTTTTAAATATTTTTATCATGCCAGTAACGAGCCGTACATAAAGGATGTCTACAATCATATGCAGTTTTCTCCGCTCTCCCCTTATCTGCTTTTGTCTTCATTTTGTCTTCATTTGGACTTACTCCCCTCCCCTGTGGAAGTCTGCAAGGTTAGTTAGTTCGTTGGAGTTTAATGTCCCTTTTCAGCACAAACATGGCTACATCAGAGAAGAAAGGTCAAGGGTGGTGAGCTATCCCTCCCAGTGAAGCAAGGCCAGCGATATATTAAACTCAACCCTAGCCACCTTTTGGTTCAGCAGCCACTCAAAATTGGAAAGGAGTGTAGAGGCTCACTTAAATGATTATGATAGCACCTACAACAGGGGGAGACAACTATCACACTGCAAGACAAAAACTAAATCAAATATGAAAAAGACGAGCATGCACCCTTAACTAAGAAATGCATATAACATAAAATTAACACAAAAAAAACTAAAGCCAGGTTTAGTCGCCTCCTATGATATCCGGCCTGGAAACAGAGTGGGATTATTCTGGTAAATGGGAAGGAATGGAAAAGCAAGAAAACAGATGAAGCAGGAAAAAGTAAAACACACTAAAAGATAGAGTAGAAAGTGGGGAAGTGAAGGGATAAGGAGGGAATGGGGAATTGCCAAGGGCCCACACTAGGCGATGTCTGCAAGGTCACATGATACTGGCTGAAAGTCCTCATCTGTACTCAGCATCCCTGCTGAGGCTGACCGTGACAGAATTATGCCATGGCATTTGATGTGAGAAAACTAAACCAATGGTGCCACTTAGTGATAAAACGTCAGACAACATTTCATATTTGATGGAAGGATTGACACAGTTATCTCAATGCCCTGCATGGTAACAAGGAGTAGTTAACACCACATGACTCAAATCCGTGTCCCATAATGGTTGACAACAATGCACTGAATGTAACTTTCAGGTATTGGTATATCAGATAGGTCATGGTTCCCTCTCACAATCAACACCTGTTGTTGTCAAAAAACAATTTGGTTGCTGAACCCCACGTTTACATGTACTGGTATGCACAAAAAGTCACTTTGGTTAGTGCGATAGCACCAGTATCATCATCAGCTGTCTTGAGACAATGCAGACATTTTTACTAACTCCTAATACTGGCAACCACTAAAAATATGAAGTACACAAATTGGATTTACAACTTTTACTAACTTAGAGTGCTCTGAAATGGACAGATGACAGAAATGGATCCAGCTACAGCCTGTAGACACTTGCCACAGTTATTGCCACAAGTTTGCTTTTGGGGGATCTGCCAACCAGGAATAACTCCAGAAAGGCCAGTTTAACAAACAGAGGCTCTGCTATTGCCGAGAGACCCGCACAACACTGTGTCAGTTCAAATATTGGCCTACTGTTGTACGAATAACACAAACAGATCGCGTGTCAGCCGCAACTGTCACTTTTGTGGCCACAGCTATCACAGAGAGCATGCAATGCTGTGCGTGTCATCAACAGACTTCCATACAACCAAACTTGTTGATGTCAACTGGACCGTAAATGTGATTGTCAACCAACGTTGATTGTCACCAATGACGTTGACGACACAGCATAGCGGATGGAGATGCAAAAGTGACCTTGAAGGTCACTAAAGGTCACCCATAATGGTGCCATTTGATAGGGGAACTGGTAGGTGTGCGGTGTATGTGCGCGTTGTGTAGGGTGGAGGAAGGAACAGTAGGTGTGAGCAGCTTGTCAGGTATTTCTAACCATGCCCCCTCTAGGCCTGGCCTACTGTCTGGCTAAGCCCATACTGGCACTTATTCAGCGCCAGCCCTGACCGGCACTTCTTCACTGCCTGGCCACCTGACTGATGCTTCTTCAACGCCTAGCCAGGGGACTTAGCCACATCTATCTGCTTCGGCTCTCCCGTCAATGCGGCTGACACCTTGACGCTGCTAATAAAGGCATCAGCAACGGTCATAGTTTATAGAGGTCATCGTCGAATCCTCTTACCTGCCCGGAATTAACTGCCTGTTCATCATGTGCATAGGAATTATTAGAAATAATTCTTTGGTAGGCAGACGCACCCGGGCCGAGGTGCGAACCTCGGCCACTGAGCATGTCACGCTCTACTACACATGGTGACTGAGTGAGCTGACCACGCCCCTTTTAAGGGTGATTTGTCATCCATATGACATAGCCTACATGTATACAAAATTTGATCACTCTAGATTCAGCCATTCCGGAGATATGACTGGGGACCACCAAAAAATAAAATAAATAGTTCACATGATCTGACGTTGTATAGTGTGGAACAGTACACGCCTTTCATCCATGGGCTAGGACTTACTACCCACAAGCTGCCTAACAAATTTGAAGTCTCTATCTCCACACACTGCAAAGATATGAACAGGGGAACAAAATGTGGAAAATGGGATGATTCAGAGTAGTTAGGGGTCACACGAAGGTTGCTGCCATTCGGTAGAGCGCATACGAGTTCCTATTAGCCTTCCATAGTAACTGTCCCCATCTTACACCGTATCTGAGATATAGCGAGATAATGCTCGAAAATTGCTAATTTGAACCTACCCCACCTCTATTTAATAGTGGCCCCCATTGGGCATGACCCTGTTGGAATTTTGCTGAGATTTTTGGTGTGGGAAAACTAGAGTCCCTGGGCTATCGTATGGCATTGTTTGTGTGATTGTAGGTTTAGCCGTCTTAGTAGAACACGGACTTCTGACGAATGGGCGGACAGTCAGACAGACACGATGACGTCAAGTACCGAGATAGCATAGCGTAACACAGGTAAAAAATGGAAAACCTCTATTTCAGCTTTTTTCATACTGATTTCACAGAATACATAACACACAAAGTCAGCTAATAATGAAAACTGTTCACAGTGAAGTATTAACTTCACTGGCAGAAGGTGAAGTCTATCCAATCGGCCATGTCAGTGAGCCAGGAACAGACATGTTGGGTATGAAAGTCACTAATGAAACATGACGTGGGACCACATACATGAAAAATTCAATGATGAACTTGATACAACATAATTTTGAACCCAATATGTTCCCAAAAATAATCTGGCTTCTTAATTATGACATGACTCCAGAAATAGGATTATTTCACAAAGTTAACAATCATCAAGCACTAACAATAACAAATGGTGTTATGTTTGTAAATGTCATCCATATTCTGCTATATACATTAATTCATATATGCAGTGAAGCATTCGACTGAGAGAAATGCAGTATATGCATGATATAGACTGCTCGACTGGCAAAATCACTGCGATATCGCTATCTACAAGCAATAAAATTCAACACATGATCAGTCACTATGACATCAGTTTGCTTCTGTCTGTTCAGCGCCATAACTAGTTATCTCAGACTTTGGACGTATGTAAATGATGGATTGTGGTACAGGACCGTCTTGTTCCTGATCTGGATTATCTTCCACGCAACTATCATCATGTGCAACTTCCTCTTGTTCAACAGCAACACACGTACCTTCTACTACAACACATATAACTTACATGACAACAAATATCCATAATTCATTACAATTGATGTTTGCTCATATACTACAAACATTCTACAGGTCACATCAACATATGCAAATAGGCAGTGTGCAAATGATTTGAAAGTGGCTGAAAATTACTATACATACAATCATGGGCGTAGTTTGGTTGAGAGGTTTGGGGGGACTAGAACATGGCGAGTGCGGGAGCGCGAGCCTATAACAGGGGTCTGGGGGCAGAGCCCCCAGCGGGGTTCAGGGGCAGAGACCCTGGTCAGGGGGGCGAAGCCTCCCTGAAGCTGAAAATCCTTTTGCTTTTAGATGTCCATTGGTAGCGGCAAATTTGCCCTTATTCTCCTTGTATTGCAGACTCAGTAAATCATTTAAATTTTCGATCCGACAGTGACTGTGGGAGATAGACCTGGGAGTCACTTGGGTTTGCGTTCACAACTTGACTTGGCATCAAAACGACTTGAAAGGGCAAAATCACCTCTTTCGAGTTCTTTCCATTGTTTTAAGAAATAAAATTGTACGGGATTTCAGCATTCAGTTTTTGCAGGCTTGTTGGCCGATGAAATTGGTTAACATTCTGGACATATCTATTGCAACATACAAGTCGTTGCCTCTGTTTAAGTAGACCACCCCATACTTGTGCATTTCGTTTCTTTTGTTGAAAGTTTTCATCGTGTGCACTTGGTACCAGGGACGCAGAGTCAGAGTCACCATCGCGAGCAGGAGTAAATAAGTAATCGGAACAGTAAATTTGTAAATAAGCTTACGAAATAAACAGAGTACAGACTACAGGCCTACAAATGACAAGAAAGTACGTCACTGCAGCTAACTGGCAATTTGTTGTTGAACTGTTTTACGTTGCCTTTACTTTATTACCGGCGTGCGCACGCTAGCATTGTACTAAATTTTTATTGCCACCTGGGCTCATGGGGGGGCTTAGCCCCCCTAGCCCCTGATAAACTACGCCCATGCATACTATACTATACATACATGTCTGTATCAATTTCCAGCAAGTTCTGATCTTATTTGCACAGTGCATATCGTTTACACTTCTTCGAAAGCAATATGCTTGGTGCAGAAATGCTCTCAACACATGTTGGGTATGCAAGTCTTCTGTGAAGGAAATTCCTAGCACGGCTGCACTGAGAAGCTAAGAAATAATCAAAACAGAAGGCAGCTCAAAACAGTAGGCAGCTGCTTCCTGCAGGCTGCCTACCTAAGCTGCTCAACAAACGAACTACAGTGTGTCAGTTCTTAATTTTTCCACATAAAACTATCTTAAAATGACACTCGTAGGTTCACCAGTGTCAATAATACAGTGAAATAACTACTGCCCTCCACTTACGACTATCTCCCTTTTATATAAGAAACTGTGTACCACAAGTAATTAGGGGAAGTGATGCTATTTGCAAGTGACATCTAGACGTAGATTACAATGGCGATGTTTCTGCATTTGCAACAAACATTACCATCAAAACAGCACCAGTGTTGCACTGAGAAAAATTAACCAGAAAATGTAAGCAGTGACACTAGTCGCTGCAAAACTGGCAGCATGAATATACTTCCACTCCCCTAGATTTGTAAATAGTGGCCCCAGAGGGGCCAAAAATGCAAATTTGACTAATTTTGCTAATATTGAGGAGCTCCTCAGTACCCACCCCTTAAGAGATCTGGGCCAAATATGGCATGCTAGGGTGACCGATTGGTTTATTCTGTTGCCCAGGAGTAGCGAAAAAGCCAATTTTGCTGTATTTTCAAGTTCGTCATTCTGCGGTGACGTCACTCAGTGCTTTGTAGAGACAAAGTTCAATGCGGGTGCACAACTACAAACCTTCCCCTATACAACGATATCAAAATCATTCCGTATTCCAACATGTTGATGGCAACATAGCATTCACAACTCAGTTATTTGTTATTAGAGGCAAAAAGTGAAAAATAGAAGAACAGAAACATCGAACTTTTTCGTCCCCCCACAGCGTGCGAAGTCTGAGCCTCACCAAGCTTGGCATGGTGATAGTGGTCCATACCATTCTTGAAGCTCTAAAACGTTTTCATATCCGACACAGTTTTGCTGATGGGGCGCTGAAAATTTTGGTGAAATTGAAACCTCTGATTTTAAATCCCTACTTGTCCACAATCCCTTGAGTGAATCTGCCCAAACTGCAACACAACCAAACATGAAGCTACCCACAAACCCTGAAAATTTTGTAAACATCGCCCAAGGGATATGCCCATGGGGTGTTTATATGCCAGAAATGCATGAAATTTTCACTTGAGGCCCACAACCAACCAATGCACCCCCAACTTGGCGTGAAGGAACCGATCTTCAGTCGACAACTCCATTCCAAGTTTCACCCCATCGGCATGATGTGTTACCTCTGCCACTCAGTTGGTTGGTTTGGAGATTAACGTCCCCTTTCAGCATAAAAATAGGCTTGGGTGGAGATTTTGTTCCGCCAAGTTAAGGATGGACAATGACAAAGTAACCTCCAGATCCCATTGCCTTTTCGTTCAGCGACGACCCAAAATGGGAAAGGATAGGGGAAGCTCATAATAATCATAATACCAGCATATGCACTTCTCTCAGCTGCCGGCAGAACCCAAGAAGACAATTAACTGTGCAATACTATTCATCAGAGCCTCAGAAGATGGCACAACATATGAAAAATACATTATGGCACTAGACATTTTGAGTGATTACTAATAATAACAGCAACATCAAGATATCAGTGCTAAACTAGACTTTCTCGGCATCTTTATACTGGCATTTTTATTTTTATTTATAATGTAGCATTTACAAATTAGCATACAGTGTCAATGTACAGAACAGTTACACTAGCTACCGAATGTTATTTATCCACGCGAAAGCGAGGGAATATGTTTTCACCGGCGTTGGTTTGTGTGTGTGTGTCTGTGACCACGGTAACTAAAAAAATTGTGGACGGATTTGCACCAAATTTTATGCGAAGGTTCCTGGGGGGAAAGGAAAGACCAAGTTCGTTACGATCAATAGCGGGATGTGGACGTAACGGTCAAAAAACTCTGTAAACCGGTGATTGTTTCTCCTACCTCCATCACTCTACATGTACACTGCCACTCAGTGTATTCAAAACAAATTTACTTACACAAATTATCTTGACACTGCTACTGCCAGTTTCAGTTTTTGATTAGCCAGCCTTTTATAGCGCTACTCCAGCTTGGGCCAGGTAATCCTTTGGGGATAAGTGGAACAGATTTTTTACAGGTCAGATGCCCACCAACTGGCACCAACAAGGGAAAATCACCCACAATTCCATATCCTTTCTTGAGCCACTAGCCACCTTCTGTGAAGAATACCACAACCTTTATGCTTGCTGTCTAACATCAGTGCCAGTAACACTATGCATATCAATATTTTTAAAAATTCTTGAATGGTACTTACATGGTTCAGCATCTTCAAACTGGGAGCCAGCAATTGTCACTACAGGTAAGTTGTATGTCTTTCTGTGTGTACGAAGATGTTTTGTCAGATGGTCACTGCGCATAAATTTCTTGTCACATTCGCTGCAACCAAACCGCTTTTCTCCTGGAAAGGCAACACAGATAAACAGTCGCAATGACAGCAAGAGCTGCAGACCAAAACCAACATCCTGTAAGTTTCGCATGCACACTGCAACACAGCAGTTCTCTCTCACTTTAATGTGCACTTTGAATGTCTGCATTAGTTGCCCAAACCATACATCCACCGACAAAACGCATCAACAACGGGCACATTGTTGGGATGATGGCTAGACCCTGAAATCAATCTAGTCGCCCAAAATTTTGGCATTTGACCTGTAGACTCCATACAAGTACCTACCCAAAAATGCATTTTTGGAGTTTGCAAAACTCCCTGTGCAGAAATTTGGAAATTTTCACGCCGGTCACCACCAACACACTGATTCACGTCTGTTATTTCAAAAACAGACGAAATCTGTGCAACATACGTGACAGAAAAATAGCCCCTTATTCTTACCCGCACAAAAAAAACATTTTTGTGCCATTTGCTGGAACCCCTGGGGAGTTTCACCAGATTTTGTGCGTGATACCACACTGTCACTCCTCGCCTATATTCCGAGTTTTGTCCAAATTGGTTAAGGGTTGAGGGAGTTAGCCAAAAAACCCTTACACTGCCTGTCAAAGTGATTGCAATATATGGCTCTTTGAGCCCATAACAACAATATCAACGTTACAATAAAGTCATTTTACTCCCTTATTCTAGGACACTATCAGATCCAACTAGAAATACGTTCAGTGGAACGTGGTATATGTCACATAGCAAGTCCACAATGACCAAACTGTTCCTATAATAAGGGTTATATTGCATATTTTTCACTACACATGCGCGAAACAGTTCTATTTCCACTTCCGCTCTAAAATCTGACATCATCATTGTGTTCCTCAACCCCTATTTCCTGTAAGATGTGAGAATTTTGGCGATTCGCATACATTTAACACAGTTATAGCGTTAACATTTCCACGTATTTTGAGAACCTCTTCCAACCTGCCCACGTAGACGAGTGGTCAGCACACTCGGTCGCCATGTGCAGTAGAGCATGACGCGCTCAGTGGCCGAGGTTTGCGCCTCGGCCCAGTCACGTCTGCCTAACAAAGAATTATTTCTAATAATTCCTATGCACATGATGAACAGGGAGTTAATCCCGGGCAGGTTAGAGGGTTCGACAGTGTCCTCTATAAACTGTAACCGTTGATGATGACTTGATTAGCAGCGTCAAGGTGTCAGCTGATGTGAAAGCTGAAGAAGACAGATGTGGCTAAGTCCCCTGGCTAGGTGCTGAAGAAGTGTCAGTCAGAGCTGGCACTGAATAAGCGCCAGTCCTGGCTTAGCCAGACAGTAAAAAAGTAGGCCATGCCTAGAGGGGGCATGCTTAAAAATACCTGACAAACTGCTCACGCCTACTGTTCCTTCCTTCACCCTACACAACATACACTGCACACACCTACCAATTCCCCTCCTCTCCCTGAGCTGGCACATTGGACCGATATAAAGGTCTCAGCTCTGGGGTCCAGAGTAGGCTGGACTCCTGCCCGCTAAGAACGAACGAGAACCTCTTTGCCTAAAATGGGGGAAAGGGTGGTGCAATGTTTACCCCCAAACAAACTCGTTTTTACTCTTGGAATTTTTACGTCTGTGCCAATTTTGGTGAAAATTCATCAAGAAATGCGAGCATGGGAGAGCACACGGACAGAGACAAACTGGTTTTATAATCTGTCCGTATTGCTATACAGTGAAGCAGTGAACTGAAGGTTCTCACACTGACAGTGACAAAGTGCTAAGGAAATGTTTTTAGAATCTCTAAAATAAATAGTCTTCTAACGCAGTCTTACAGAAACACCATATGCCTTTCACCTATCAATGTTATCCATTCTTAAAAACGACTACAACTTCGTAACTTACAGCACTGCAGCAAACTCCTAATGTTTGTTTAACAGCTGATTCTTCACATTGAGATGACAAGGAAACAAATGAGAGGACAAGAATATAACCTCAGTAGATCAGAAATCATACAGCAAGTGGGAGACAGCAGACCTGTGTGTGTACGCTTGTGTCGCTGCAGCTCATCGGATCGAGTAAACTTTTTGCCGCAGTAAATCCAATTACATGTGAATGGGCGGTCTCCATTGTGCCAACTGTCAGCCACAACAACAGCATTACAGTCACAATAATACCGTCATTCAGCACTACTTGCCTCTCAGTGAAACATGTGTCACTGATGTGTGAGATTCATGGATGTCCCATGGGCAGATGTGCGTGTTATCACAACAACCACTGATACACAGCCTTGGCAACTTGACGAATATCCTGACATCAGTGCCTAGGCTGACCAGTCCACTAGACAGTGAAATGACTTAAGACTTTGCCACGTCAATGAGAGCTGCTACGTTCCTTGCCTCATGAATGACTGAGTTAAGTTTCACGTCCCACATGGCACAAAATAGGTCATTTCAGATACGTTCTTCCCAGCCAATCTCTTGGCTTGGTACTGAAGAAATAATCAAATACAACAAAAGCAAACATGCATCCATAACAAATATACAATAACACAAAATGAACATGTCAATGCCCTAGTGGTAGGCAAAACGACTTTACGATTTTAAATAATTGTATTAATTGTATGACTACATCATCGGCACATTCTGGAGTGTGTGTTATGAGCCCAGTGCCACATGTTGGCAGGCAGAATAAAACGTGGCAGTTGCTGGAAGTGCTCCTCAGGCTAACAGGTGATCTGTTTGCGTTATTTGTATAAAAGTAGAACAACATTTCAACTGATGCAGACCGTCGCGCGGGTCTCTCGAGTCTCAGCGATAGCTGAGCTTCTTGTTATTAAAAACTAAAGAAAATGTAGTAGAAAATAAACGTTAACTACGCTACAACGCCAGCTCCAAAAGTGATCTTCCCGTCGACGACACTGCCGGTGGTCCCATCTAGGCCCATGACCAGCAGCCAGTCAGAGGCTTATGATCATCAATGTAAGACCCTTACAAGGGGAATTTGATGGTTGACATCCAATCAAAGAAGACCTCCAGGCAGACTTATTCTGAGACATAAACACATCGATCAAAACTTTTTGTGGTCAACAATTCTGACATCTCGGTCATGTCAACAACTTTGTTGATGACCTCAAGTACAATTAATCGGTCAGAGCTGTCGAGGTCACTAAGTAGTACAGGATCCCCATTCAACATAGGACACCACATCCAGCAGATCCATAGTCCATACAGCAAAATCCAAACAACTAAAGCCAGGTCTGGTCACCTCTTATGACCTGCAGCCTGGAAACGGAATGGGCCTATTCAGGAAGCAGATTAGCAAGGTAATACAGGAGTAAGGAAGGAAGTAAGCAAATAGATACTTTATATAGCACCAAAATCAACAAATGAATCAGGGTGCATTCATTACAACCATGCAGCAGAGCCTGTAAAAACCTGCTCCAATTATTTCCTCATATTTTCTTGGGGAACCCTCAGCAACCTGGAGTAACTCCAGAAAAGACGTATGGTAATGAACATTGGAACAATGGCAGCAGGAGGAGAAGTACTAGTTGCAGTAACAGTAATAGCAGTAAGTTGTAGCAATAGTAGCAGTAACATTTTTCTCAAAAAGACAACTGTCATAAAAATCAGAAGTTTAACATACTACTTAAAATGTCAAAGATTAGTAATTTTACCGAAGATGTGCTCGGAGATGTGACGTCTTGCCATAGACCTTGTTGCATCCTTCAATGTGACAAACGTGCAACTTCTTCTGCCCACTGATGCTGTATGTCGAACACAAGCCACAACTTACACAAACAGTTCAGCACTTAAAAAGATGACCACACCACAAGCCAAATGGTAATGAATGATGTTCCAGTTCTGTTTATATATGCTACATGATCGCCACTGGGTAGATTTACGAAACTATTTTAGAAACACCTCAACCAGGATCCAGTTACCCTGAAAATCTAGCGAGTTGTTTCCTGTAAATGCCTGCGCCCTGCTCTAAACATTTCATAGGATTCATCTGACAGAAACCAAAAATCAAAGAACCAAGGCAAACACATCATCTTCCTGCTGAGGTAAAAATCATCCATTATTTTACTGTCTGATTATTAGGCCGCATCACGTTTAGCAATAGTAGCCCATCGCTACACACAGAGTAGCGTGATCGGTACGTGTCTGTGGGTCCAGTGAAACAATGGCTCGACCAACCAAGACGCTGTTTGCGGTACTCACTCGGGTGGGTCCCGGCAACGATGTATTAGATGCAGGCCCAATCCCCGAAGTGGAAGGGGAAATTTTTTGCGGAAAAGTGACGGCCCATTGCAAAATTAGGGACACTACCATGAGCTATGCAACTATTAGCTCAGCTGTCGCTGACGAACCCGCGCAACGCGATGCATCACAGCAAACGGCAAAATTTTAAAACAGTTATGTGGTCATAACCACGCCCCTTTTGTGGGTGATATGTCATGTGTTGCTAGAACTGATATAGCCTACCTGTGTAAAAATTTGACGGCTTTATGTTCCGTCATTCCAGTGATATATAATCGGAACACCCAAAATTTTTAGAGTCACATGACCTGACCATGCCCCTATCAGGAACGGTTTGTCGTCCGTAGGCTGCGACTTGCCCATCCAACCTGTACATCAAATTTGAAGTCTTTGTGATCACCAATTACGAAGATGCATAAAGCCTAAAAAGTAGAAGTTGAGGTGGTTTAAAATGATTAGGGGTCACGGAAGGTCATTGGCAACATAACCATTCGATAGAGTGCATACAACTTCCTGTACGAATTTAATAGAAACTATCAGGCTATCTTGTTCCATTTTCGAGATACTATGGCTTATTTTCCAAAAGTTAAAAAGGTCACATGACAGTGACCACGCACCTTTCAGAGACATTTTGTTGTCCATAGGCTGGGACTTGCTATGTCTAACCCACACAGCATGAAAGGCAACGCCAAGTGTAAAAATTCTCGTTTTGAGCCACCCTTTGGGGGACTTAGGGGTAACGCACAGGGTTCATCTATGGCTCGATGGAAAGAACATTGTCAACTTCCTACTAGTGATAATTGAACTTCTTTCCCTAGCTCTCACAGCTGAGGCACTATTAAGTTAAAACTGTCTAAATTGGCATTTTTTGGAGAAGTGGGTCACTTTGAGCACAAATTTTAGGTAGATGGGGACGTTGCCCACACTCCATCTATGAAGTGTTAAATAGGAGAATGGGGAATAATGTAGCTACAACTTTGCCGCTAGAAGTTTTAGAAGTTTGCCGCTAGGAAACTTTGTAGCAGACTTCTTTGGAAAAAACTTGAATTTTACTAGCAAAAACAGCAAAATCGCATTTTCAGCTACCCTTTGGGGGACTTAGAGTAACGTACATGGCTCATCTATGGCTCGCTGGAAAGCACATGATCAACTTCCTATTAATGCTAATTGAACGTTTTTCACCAGCTCTCACGGTTGAGGTGCTATGAGTGGATATTTGTTGAAATCGTTGTTTTCGAAGGGGGCTGGGTCACTTTGAGCATATATTTCAGGGGAATTGGGGGTAGCCACCTACGACTGTTGGCGTCGGAAAACTAGAGTCCCTGGGCTATCACGAGGCATTGTTTGCATGATCATAAGTTTAGCTATTTTTACACAATACTGGCGTGTGACGGACAGATGGACGGACAAACACACATTGATGGCTAATAAAACTGCTTAACCGATTGTGATGCTGTTTGGGATGTAGACTCATGTGGGCCCAAGGAACCATATATTGGAAGGGGTGGGTTGAGATCCTCCACGGCAAAGGGCACTTTTAACGGCGTGTTCATGCCATAGGAAAGCATGGTATTAATCAGCTGCAGAGCAACAGATGGACACAAAAACACACAATATACCAAAGTAAAGATCTTGGCCTCGGCAGTATACAGGTGTATACAGTTGGCTGTGTTACACAGTGGTAGAACGCCGGTCTTTGAACGGCAAATTTTCCATATCCCACGCTCGATATGCAACTGACGGGTGACCACTTATGTGGGTAAGCCGTCTGCTATATGTCAGCCAACTAGGCCAACTCAGCCTTTCATCCTTTCGGGTTCGATAAGTTGAGTAGTGAGCTAGTTTATCGGATGTGTGCTGGTCGCACCATCTGGTGTATGTTCACGTTGTGGTTATCAATCGCTGTGCGCCATGTGTGGCAGCAATTTAGCCGTGTGCTGCCCTGCGTGGCGTCTGTTGGGTCCCGCCCTGTGTGGCAGATGTTAGTACTGTTAATTGCGCGGTATGTCAGCAATTAAATAAACGAACATTATTATTATTCGTTAGGAGATCGACATTTGCATTTGCGAGACATCAGTGATTAAAATCTATACATTTTACAGTTCTCGCTGAAAGCTACACTGTCATCATTGCAAATGGCTCATTGACATCTGGTCTGTTCGGCGTGATGCTTTAACAAATGGGAATGCATTCCTAAACACAGCAGTGACAGCACTGTCAGTTACCATTTAAACAAACCGTTTTCCAGCTGCAAACAATTGAACAATTCGTGTATCTGTTGGTCACGTTTGTGAGCCCTACGAAAACAGCTGAACCGATTGACAAGCCATCTGTGGGAATGACTCATGTGGGCCCAAAAACGCATGCATTAAAATGGGTCAAGGCTGGGCGAATCCACTTGATGCCATATCCACTCGCCACCACGAGGGGTGACTCTTCCATGTCAAATTTCAACTTGATCAGTATATGCTGTCGGGATGCAGCCAGACAAATCATGAACCAGCAGTGGCGGGGCCAAAAAACGAAATATAGTGATTTTCACCAAATTTTTACTGCAAAATGCTAGCACAGTATATTCTGTCGTAATGTGTCCACCCATTTGTCCATCTGTTTGTCTGTCCGTCCATCACAAGCCGGCACTGTAACAAAGGGCAAAACGTAGGCGGTTCACGCAAACAACGCCAGGTACTAGTTTTCTGACGCCAAAGACCTCGGCAATATTTCAACAGGGTCACCCCCACCAGGGGCACCAAACAGAGGTGGGGTAGGTTGAAATCAGCAATTTCTGTCCAATATTTCACCATATCTCAGAAACAGTGCAAGAGAAAGACATAGTAACTATGGCACACTAATAGGAACTCGTATGTGCTCTATCAAACGGTGCTATTTCCAGTGATCTTGACTGACCCCTAACTACCCCAAACCGCCCCATTTTTGACATTTTGTATTGCCTTTCATATCTTCACAGTGGGTGTCAATACAGACTACAAATTTGGTAGGTAGGTTAAATGTAGCAAATCCATTTTTTGAAGACTGTCAGTTGTGGAAACCTAGGTTTTTGCACCTTAACTGGCGGTTTTCGGGCACATATAGTCTTGGGACCACCGACTGGGCAGATGAGACCGAGTCAGGGGCAGCGTCGGTGCACAAGGCCATGTAGCTATCAACATCGCGGAGTGCCTTCTCAACTATGTCGCATTTACCGGTCACCTCAAACACCAGTTCATGGTCGCATCACAATGTACGTCGATTACTGCAGGATGCGCTTGATTTTTTCGCCCTACGGCCCGACTTTTCACAAATGACAATAGTATAGACATTTATAGTAAGGTTCGCCAAATGCAGTGTTGGTCTAGTGGTGAACGTGGTGGCATTTGATACTGAAGTTTGATTCACATGCTGGCATCCTACCCCTAATGATTCCAGAATACGTAATGGAGAACCAGTCACCAAACACAGTAGAAGCAAATTAACGGCAAATCAGAGTAACTATGTGATGTGAAACCAACAGAAACGAGCAACATGGAGGTGCCAGTAGTAAACCCACTTTTTTATGCCTTCCTTGCAGTTTGGACAAGAGCATGCAACACGTCGCAGTCGTCGTGCATTTGCATCAGTGTCATCATCACAACTCTGTGCTGTGCATGTTGTTGCTGTCACATTCTGTGATACTAGAGTAACAATGTTACCACCATCGACATATGCCAATGGTGCTCCATCGTGTATGTCATTAGAAGCAACTGAGCCACCTTTCTTTACAAGTGACCACTTGGGCTGATTACCCGCAGTGTTGCCTGCAATTTACACAAGACAGTAGTTAATTTTCAGTTTTTATCTAACCGTTCTACTTTCTGGAGTTAACGTACTCCGTGTTAAACCAGGTCACCCAACACAATATTTTGGTTTAACTGGTGCAGGTTCTACACACCAGATACCCTTCCTATCACCAAACCAACAGTGTCAAAGCACTGCCAACTGGGAAAAATTACCCACTGGCTTCATCCTTTCTTGATCCTCCCAACTGAATCATGAGGTAAGGCTTTCTAACACCATTACACAAGGAGAAAATCCCATTACAAGATATATGCATACGATATATGCTACTTTTACACTAGATATCAGTGACATTACCTCAATGCCATAAAGCCTATATCTGTGGTGCACCTTAAGGCAATTCATCTTCACATTGATATCTTCATGCTTCACCTCTCCTTCGCCTCAAGAGATAATTCTCATGTCAATCAAGCCTTTGAAATTCATGCCTTGACCGCATTACTACCTGGAATTTTTTTGTGTATTACCTTGCATCCAAGCAATCAAAATGTTAATTATTAACAAGATGGCAGAATATGTCTGACCTCTTCAGTATTTATTTTCAATCTAACGGAAATGTCTGTTAAGAATGAGTAGCGTTTTTGTTGAGACGAAATGACCTAGGTTTATTTCAAATGCCTTTTCTCAACTCATGTTTAACCACACATAGTTTGCTTTGTCTAATCTGAAATATATAACGTCTCACCCTGTCTTGGTCATAACAGTTAAGCCTTGAACAATGCCTTGACAAAGGACAATCGAGACAGAATGACAGAGCCAGAATCTGCAACAGCAAACCGAATAAACTGTGCAAATGAATGTCACGCTCACACACCAACTCCTGACTTACTTGCTGTTGTTTGTCCAGCACCAGGCAATGTGATAGTAACCACTGATGGGCTATGTTGAACAGATGGCTGCTGAACAGGACTTCCAGCCACAATTAACTGTCCTCCTGGAACTCCTAAAGACTGCAATCCTTGAATAGCTTGAATACCAGCTGATCCGGGCTACAGTAAACATACATATCATGCAACTTACACTACAAGAAGCTCTGCTATCGCAGACGGACCGTGCGATGTGCTATGCTAGTAAGTTCATGCTTTGCATGCTTCATAAGGTATGAGTTTAAGGTTTCAAACAGCAAAAGTTACCTTCAAGGTCATTCAAGGGCATTGTTAATAGTGGCATTTGATAGGCCACATACAACTTCCTACTAGTCTTCCATTGCAACTATTGTCTCCACCTTGCACCATTTCTGAGATATTATCACTTATTCCTCAAAATTTAAAGCGGTCACATGACTCTGAACACATCCCTTTTCGGGGTAATATATCATGCATGCACTAGACTAGTATTCCTGTGTATCAATAGGCATGCAAAATTTGAAGTGCCTAGCTTCACCAATTCCAAAGATATGATGGGGCAAAATTTATAAGAACGGGTCAAAACGGCTAAACATACGATCACGCAAACAACGCTGTACGATAGCCCAAGGAATCCAGTTTTCTGACGCCAAAGACGTCAGCGATATTCTAATGCAGTCACCCCCAATGGGGCGCCAAATAGAGGTAGTGTAGGTTACAATTGGTGATTTTCAACCTATATCTCGCTATATCTCAGAACGCAGGAACACACAAACAATGCCATAAGATAGCCCAGGGACTCTAGTAGTTTTCCCATGCCAAAGACCTCAGCAAAATTCCGATGGGGTCTTCCCCAACAGCGGCAGTATAGGTGGGGTAGTTACAATCGGCAATTTTTAACCAATAGCTTGCAATATCTCAGAAACGGTGCAAGACATATAGTTACTATGGAATGCTAATAGGAAGTTTTTAGGAACTCGCATGCACTCTATCAAATGGTGCTATTTCCAGTGACCTTAAGTGACCCCCTAACTACCCCAAACCACCACATTTCCGACATTTTGTATCACCTTTCATATCTTTGTAGTGGGTGGAGTTACAGACTTCAAATTTGGCAGATACATTGATTGCAGCAAGTGCTAGCCGGCTGATGACAAATCATCCTTGAAAGGGGCGTGGTCGGGTCACATGAATGATTTAAATTTTGGTGAGCACAAACCATATCTCTGGAATGGCTAAAGCTAGTCATCATATTTTGCATACAAGTAAGCTATATCATATCCTAGCATACAGATGACGAACCACCTATAAAAGGGCGTGGTCAGGGTCACATGACCCGTTTTATCAATTTTGCCCCAATCATATATTTTAAATTGGTGAAGCCAGGCACTTCAAATATTATGTGCTGATTGATTCACCGCAGTGCTAGTGCATGCATAATACAGTACCCACAAAGGGATGAGTCAGTCATGTGACCTCTTATATCTTGCTAATGATGCAAATCTAACACTAATAGGAAATCATATGTGGCCCATCGAATGGCACCACTGCCGATGCCAATGAAGGACCTTGAAGTTCCATTTTGCTGTTTGAAACATTTCTAACTCCCATACCTAGTGACACATAGCAGTCTTACGAACACAGCATGACGCACGTCATGCAGTTCCTCAGCAATAGCTGAGCTTCCTGTAAATTTTGAGACCCCAATGATATCATTCATTCATTCATTTTGAATCAGGCAACATGGCCCATAGACAGTAGCAATACAATAAAATCACAGACAAACTAGACACAAGTAGAAGGCCTACATTAAAACAAACATATCTCTGGAACGGCTGAAGCGAGTCGTCAAATTTTATATACAGGTAGAATATATCATATCCTAGCTCATGGGTAACAAACTACACATAAAAGGGGTGTGGTCATGGTCACATGTCCCATTTTCAATTTTGAGGCCCGCAGTCATATCTCTGGAATGGCTGAACCATGAGTCGCCAAATTTTATATGCCGGTAGCATATATGAAGTGCTAGCTTTGGGGTGACAGAATACACCCTAATGGGTGTGGTCTGAATCACGTAACCCATTTTTTATTTTTCCCCAATCATCTTTGGAGTCTGTGTGCATCAATGATAGATACACTGGAGTACTCATGCATGCATGATATACTACACCCGAAAGGGATGTGTTCAGAGTGATGTGACCTCTTTAAATTTTGGGAAATAATTGATAATATCTCATTAACGGTGCCAGATAAAGGTATAGTTGCAATGGAACACCCTTTGCAAAGACAGCTAGGTCCTCTACGTGGGAGCTCATCCCCTTAAGTGGCACTTTGAGCCAGCGAGGGTTGTTAGACCCAATTTAGCTAGCATACAACCAATGTTGGCCGGATGGCCGGCTCAGTTAACAGCCAGCGCCTGTAACCAACTAGATCAGTATGCTGAGTTGGTCTGAATAGCCAGTTACGTACCGAGGTGGTATACCCGCCCAATGACAGTCACCCATCCCAGTACTAACCGGGCTCAACGTAGCATAACTTTGTTGATACGCCCAATGCCGTTACCGCTATGCCAAACCGGCATCATAACAGAACAAAGAATATCACAAAATGCATTTTAGAGCATTGACTCACCATGGAGAAAAATTTGTCCCAGTGGGTGGCATGCAGTTAAGACAAGCCTAGCCTATTTAATACAGATGACTTCACCTGCCTAGTGTAACTCAGGATTTTCACACAATAAATTTTCAGTCATTCTAGAACAAAAATAAGATGTGCCTAAACTATTATTCTCATCAATAAACGTTATCAGCAGTTCTGAGAAAAGAGACAGACAATTTCATTATCAGATCTAACTTAACTATGTGTAATACTGATATCAGAACTAACACTAACCTTAACCTCACTATTTTAC
>Ga0209363_1000170_pt1 | contig 21791 bp, 13 predicted proteins | sample WorMetexBAHAMAS3_FD_187385 | JGI IMG/M metagenome (GOLD analysis project Ga0209363, IMG submission 187385) | Marine gutless worms symbiont microbial communities from Max Planck institute for Marine Microbiology, Germany - Inanidrilus exumae... | ecosystem: Host-associated > Annelida > Digestive... | reverse complement strand
CGTCAATGTCACGCAACCAACTCTGTAGCTGTTGCTGCAGCAGATCAACTTCGTTCTGCTTACTGCTCAGTGATTCCACTGACTTCTGCAGCTGTTCTCGTAATTCCACCATCTCATCATCAGACTCTGTTTGTGTCAGACACGTTTTCGTTTCTGCTGCCAAAACTTCTGACTGTTGCTGGAGAATGCTAGTCAACTCGTCCTTAGTTCTCGTCAGCTCTGCTTCCATTGCTGACTTCTGTGTCACAACAAACTATGAGGTTACATCCACTGTGGCCGTGTTGCATATGCACAGTAAAAAAAACATGACCATGTGAGTAAATTGAAGAACCAGAAAAAGGAACATCCTCCGAATCACAAACAAATCACTAATTCCAGGCAGGATATACTGTGTTAAAGCATCCAACGGCAGGCAGATCATGATAGCTAATGGCCAAGTAAAAAGATACAATGAAATTAAAAGTATATAGAGGAACTGGAAAAAAAACAGTGAAAATGTATGGCATAATGCCATACACTGTGATAAGGTAAGAGACCCGCGTGAGCTCGGACTGGTGCAAGACTGTGTCTAATATTAACAGAACATGTTAGAATTGTTCTACACAGTACATGAAATGGAGTATTCATAAACGGAACAGAGTAATGACAGAACCTGCTTTTCAAGATCTTGCTGAAGTTCATACACTTTTTCCTTCTCATCCAGCAGTTCACATTCTGCGTCAACTGCCTGCGGACAAATATAACAGAAGTAAGTAAGTAAGCCCATTTATAAATCGACTTTAAATGAACAGACGTTCTCTAAGGTGCGTCTGACGAGTAGGCTGGTGAAAAAAACATCTCCAGGACAGGAAAAAACTGTCAATGACAAATGTCATCAGTATGCAAGTGTTTTGGTAGATGGTTCCAAACACTTGGTATAGCAACAACACGAAAAGTCAGGTATAAGGTAAAAGTACCATATAACTGGGCTGCCGAGGCATCTTTGAGAACGTTAGTACAAAAAGGCAGTCTAAACAGCACGTTATAAATGGCTGTACTCACTTATTACTCCTACTACTTTCGTTCAACGGCCTTTGTTGCAACTGAACCTGGGACAGCCAGTCCCCCTTGGGTCCTCCTGATCCACCTGTCCTGGAAGTCGTCTCTAATATAGCCATATTTGTGCTGAAAAGGGACGTTAAACTGTTCTAGAAGAGAACCTCTAGGAATTAACGGAATCTGGATTTTTCAGGCTGGATGTCCTTCCTACCAGTCCAACCATCAGCGTCAAACCAATGAAGGGAACACTAACTCTAACCAGTCGCCTGGCTTCATCGTTTCTTACTCCACGTCCACTGCTTACTGACGGGCGTTTGCTTCTCTCTTGCCGGCTCTCTGACGCCCAGCATCAGGCTCTGAATAACGCAGACGAAAAAATAAAATCAACGGCACAACTGACATGGAATATGGCTGCATGTGCAACTGTATAAAATGAACATCAAACGGCTTGAGCTATAAGCACCAAAGTCGGTAGATATATGGTCCATGGCAATACCTCGGCAGTACGTACCCTGCAGTCAAAAGGTCATCCTGACCCTAACCCTAATCTAGGGTTATGTTAGCTCTAAAAGAAAAGCAGCTTGAGCTAGCAGCACCAAATTCGGTAGACATATAGTACATGGCAGGACCTCAGCATGCACTGACCCTGACGTCAGAAGGTCTAACACTAACCATCAGGAATTTACATCCACCCGGCGTGGGTCCTCATGTCGATATGAGTGCACATTTCTCTGGTTTATTTATTTTACGTGATATCAATAACTGCTCGGAGTGGTGTAAAAAACAAACCAGAGACGTCTGCTCTTTCAGTTTGAGCTCCGTGTCGGCAAGCTTGGCTTGCAGGTCGGCAACAATGCTCTGCAGATGACTGCGGTCATCGGCTACTGACCTTAGAGCATCTCGCTCCTGTGTCAGGTTTTGAATTTCAGCTTGCAGCTCCTGCACTGACTCCTGCAAGTCAAAATTCAGTCTGAATTTAAACGTAACATTCAAAAGCTAGAAGACGGGACTGCAACGCTCCAGATGCCTCGCCAATCACATACTTGAACCAAGGTGTGACCCTGACCTTTGACCTCCAAAATCTAACCAGGTCATCAGCTGGGGCTAGTGGCTATTCCCTGTAAGTTTCATCGATATTGCTCAAGTAGTTCATGAGATATTGTTTTCACAAGATTTGACCTCGACAGCCTGCTATGACCTGCACATCATGAGTACGGGCCAGTGAATATTCCCTGTCAGTTTTATTAAAACTGTTTAAACCATTCATAAGATATTGAGGTAACAATATCCGACTAGACGAAGAGCAAACGATCCGGACAGACAAATGGTAGAGCTGAACAAAATTAGCCCCGTTCGGGACTGATGATCGACTCTTCACAACTGACGTTTCTGCCAAGTTCAAAGGCATGTGAAACAAAAACTTTGTAAATGGTGAAAAAGATGCCTCTTGAAAATGGAAGGATTTTCAACTTCCAAGGGCTCATGACCTTGACCTTGCATCACTCATCGACATCTGCCTACATGCCAAATTTAACTGAAGTCAAAAACTTTTTGCAGACGGATGGACGGACATACGTACGTACATATGGCCAATTAAGATTAACTTTATTAGATCGACTCAGAGTCGACCTAAAAAGACAATGCCGTTGCCGACACTCGGGTGACAAAGGCATAAAAAACCCAAACAGCACTATGATGGCTTGACACTTCTGGTTGGGCGACAGGAAAGGCATCTGACCTGTAAAAACTGCTCCAATTACCTCTCTTTAAATGGACCATTTCAGTGAAGAGTTCCCCCAGAAAAAGGACATTGACAAATGCCGTCTCACTTCTTGATGCTGCAATATGCTGGCGTCACGTAATTCCTTCTCGTAGCGAGTGAACTCTCGCAGTTCGTCGAGCTCTTTACTAAGCCACGTCTCAGTGTCAGTTCTGCAACAGTTGTGGCCATAAACGTCATTACAGCACAGCCAAACCAGGACAGTTTGTACACCCATACAGTTAATATAACTCCATGGCCTTCAACTTTATTCACCATACCCTCTACAATGCACTCTTACGCCATCTTAGCTTCTGCTGCTAAATCTTCCCAGCTGAGTTCCATCTCGCCCAGGTTATTTATAACTACGGTTGGTCGGTTGGGAGATTAACGCCCCCTTTGAGCACAAAAATAGGCTTTATTGAGGACAAGGTCTTGGGTGGAGATTTAGTTCCGACCGATTAAGGACGGCCAACACTACGGTAACCTCCCAACCTCATTGCCTTTTTGGTCAGCAACAACCCAAAATGGTAAAGGATAGGGGAGACTCACTTAAGTTATTATGCTAGCACCTACAACAGTGTGAAAACTAACCGAGCGCCACAAGACCTATTTATCAGTTCAATGTGACATCTTGTGTAATCGCTGTTCTTCAGTTCCTATAAAATGTCTGTGCCTAACGACGCATTGTATAATATCTTTTCTGTGTTGATCCGGCATTGGAATGCTTCTCTAAGGTAAAACCCAAAAAAAGTATCCGGGGGACTTCCTACCCACAGTACAAGACCTGCCTCCTCTACTCCCCATTAATAACTACACTTCTTCATCCATGTACGCTGTGGTCTCCTGGTCCCATACGAAATCTTTTCACTTGCCATTAGATGGATATATCCTGTTGACACTCATATATGCTACATAAATACAGTTTATACACAACATTAAAGGCAAAAGACCAAAAATCACAATAATCATGAACGGCAATACTACCCATCATCACAATGCCTGAATGACAATCATCCAATGTGATGCTAAGTAGTGGTAATACAATAACTTATGAACAAGAAGCTCTGCTACTGAACAGGGACCGTGTGATGCACGATGTCAGTCGAAATCTTGTCAACTGCTTCAGAGCCGTACGAAAAATAACATTTGAAACGCCTGCAGTAGGAATGACCTTGAAGGTGACTCAAGGTCATAGGAATTTGACAGGCCATATATCACTTCCTATTAGTGGTCTCTAGTAACAATGACTCTATCTGTACCATTTCCAAGATATTACCGTTTACAGTATACGCGACTGGATGTGACCTTGAGATGTCCTTCATTTCAGGAAAAATATTTGAAATTACAAGCCATGTGCGCTTTCCGGTTCATACACGTAAACATGTCGTAGGTAATCGATGCTGTATTTCCCGAGCTGTATGAGATGGGAAGGTTTCAAACAGCAAAACTGATCTTCAAAGTCTCTAGACTGAAAATCACAGATAATGCTGCCATTCAATAGACAACAAACAATTTCGTATAAATCTTCCATTGCAACTATGTCTGTATCTCGTGCTGTTTCTAAGATACTGGTATTATCATTTATTTCCCAAAATTTAAAGTCGTCACATGACTCTGAACATGTCCCATTCATGCAATAGTACAGGGTTCTTACAAATTTGGCAAAATGAAATTCCCTGAGTTTTCCAGGTTTTCCAGACCCCTTAAACATTTTTCCACACAATTATAATGTTAAAACCCGATGTAACGAACCACCTTACCAGCCATTTCGATACCTTTCTTGCTCTAATGCAGAATTACAGAATATATTTTTAAGGAGCACTAAAATCCAGTAGACCACTACCAGCAGTTCACAGGTACCACTGTAGCCGCACACATTTACATGACGGCTTGTTGTGGGTTTCAGATTGCGTCAACGAAACATACCATCTGATTTTCAAAAATTTCCAGAGTATATTTCAAATTTCCCTGAGTTTTCCAGAATTAAAAAATCCCAGAGTTTTCCAGGTTTTCCAGAGTTGTAAGCACCTTGTAGTAGTGCTCAAAATCATTCACTGAACGAAATTCAAGTGCCTGGCTTCACTGACTCTAAAGACATGACTGGAGCCCCAAAAATTACATTTTAAAATTTTCCTACATCATGAAAATTTACTACTAATTAATCACTGATACTGGAGAGTTATGCAATTTATTAGGAAAGTAAAGCATTAACCACAAAATAAACATAAAAATTCATTCAACACTGTTACTTAAGTAGACACCAAAGCGTGGCAACGTACTTGTCAGACAATGCACTGTGAATTTGCTTATAGTCATTCTTGAGCTGGCAATTTTCAGCAATTACTGCTTCACTCAGCGCAAAAGATTCCTTGAGCTGCTCCTTCAGGTCTGAGATCTAACAACAACAAAAGTTAGTTATTTGGAGTTTACCATCTCTTTTCAGACACAAATCTGGCCATATCAGAGACGAAAGGTCAGGGGTGAAGAGTTATGCATACCCAGTAAAGGAAGGCCAGCGATATATTAACCTCAACCCTGGCTGCCTTTTTGTTTAGTAGTCGTCCAAAAAGGCAAAGGGATCAAGAGGCTCATTTAAATTAACACCTACAACAAAGGGAGACACCTATCACCACCGCAAGACTAAACGAAATCAAATACTACAAAAAGCATGCATCCTTAACTAAAAATACATACAACATAAAATCAACACAAAAAAACTAAAGCCACGTTTAGTCGTTTCCCACGACATCCGGCCTAGAAACGGAGTGAGACTATTCTGGTAAAATGGGAAGAGATTAGGGGGGATTGCTCAGGCCCACACAGGGCTAACAACAACAACAAGCCATAGCTACACACATTGGTTAGAAGCCGTATAGTCCATACGTTGACTGCCCATTGCAGCATGACTTAACAATTTAACTGTGGCATGACCTACACTGGAATCGTCTAGTGGCAAGTGTAATGTAATGTAACAGCCCGACGTCCGTGTGTCCCATCATTTTCTTCTAACCTTAATAGGAAGCAAGACATCATTTTTCCTAACCTTAATAGGGCGTGCAAAACATACTCGACATTCGGCTAATAATCGTAAGACCATTGAAGTCAAAACTAGCAAGCCGAATGTCACGATTGAAATATTATTGAAATACTACTGCACAACCGCTGCCTCTTCACCCACGCCAACGGTTAGGGTTTTCAGCAATGTTTACGTATCTGTTTGTTGTCTGTTTTTCCACATGATATCTCAAAAAAACAATGCAGCTAGGATCATCAAACTTGACATAAAAATGTGCCACCATGAGTTCTGGAAATCCATTTCTCGTGGTCAAAAGGTCAAGGGTCAAAGTCATGAGGCCTACAAAGCATTGCCGGCACGGGTCATGGTGCTCCGGTGAGTGTTGGCTTCGTCTAGTCCAACATTTACCGCAGTGCAGACATGTAGCTCACCAGACACAAACACACTGCCATGCTGTTTCAATAGCTGCATATGATCACAGCTAAACCTGGGTTAACCCCCAGACCAACTCAGCCTCCTGCCCTCAATGGGATTGGGTGAACATGTAACCACAGATCTGGCATCACAGTGGCCACACATAACAGACTGCAATATGTCCACTAGCAGGTTTAATGGCTTATGAAAGGAAAAAGTACCTCACCTAAACTCCTCCGTGGAATATGGAATCACCCACCTTTACTTGGAATTAGCTCATTCCCATCCTTATTAAGCAATTCTCCACTGATTATCCTTTCTCGTTTGTTCTATACCGGCGGCTCACTAAATTAATACTCATTCATTGCAGATTTGGCTCAAGGTAACACAGACAGTATAGGCAAGGTACACAGACAGTAGGTACCTTTGAGAACTCTAATCTGAATATGCTAATTTTTGTCAGCAAAGGGCATAGTAAAACTTTGCGCCAACAAATTCCTCAAATTCTTAACCCTGAGGGGGTGACCCAAATAATGGCCTTAAAACATCATGTGTCAGTGTGTACCTTGCTCTGATGCGGACTTTGCTGGTCAACAGATTCAGCGGAACTGTCGGATGCAGTGTGTGGGGTGTGACCAGTGGGGGGCAGCTCATCGACATCTGCAGCATCACCCACACTGTCACCCAGTGTGCCACCTGATGTACACATACACGTAACTAGAATGCAATCAGAGAATGCACACTTCTGCACCACACACACACTGAATGCTTTAAAGAACATTTACCAAGGAAACCATGTCGCCAAGTCAGTTTCTCGACTTCACACACAGAATGGCACAAAACCAGCTCAAAGTCCACTTTCAGAAGGTGCCAAATAGTAAGTAGTACAGAAGTACAACTAACGTGTGGCAACATGTATAATAATGACTTCACTACAAATATCTACTATTGTGTGTCCCAGTGAAAGAATTTAGAAAATAATCCATCATTTGTCAAAGTCATGGTGAAGGGTTTGTTCATTTGTTATTGCGGGCAGGGGCCCAGTCTACTCTGGACCCCAGCACTGAAACCTTTGTAGGTCCAATGCGGAAGGAATAGAAAGGAATGCAATTGGTTGGTGTATGCGAGTTATGCGTGACATGTAGGGTGAAGGAGGGTTAAGTAGGAATGAAGGCAGCTTGTCAAGTAGTTCTATGGCGACAGACAAACAGACAGACAGACACGACTGAACGCCCTACCCACACTGGCGGCTATGCCAGCATGGGTAATGAATGCCATCAAAGTAAGTAAGTAAGTAAGTAAGTAAAAGTAAATTTATATAGCGCATTGTCAAAAAATCTCTAATGCGCTGGGTACGCTAGGCCAAAGTCCTGGAAAAAAGAAAGGTTTTGAGTTGACGTTTAAAACTGTCCTCGTCGCTTTGTTCACGAAGCGTGTTGGACAGCGAGTTCCAGACCGTAGGACCAGTAACAGAAAAGGCCCTACGGCTGAATGTCGTCCGTCTGTGGCGCGGTACTCAAAATTGCACAGTTGTTAACAACAACTGCCAGCACTGCATTTTCCCCTATCGTCATGCCACTCCTCAGAAAATCTGTAAGGTAAATGGCAACAAACAACACAGAATCCAGTAAATACAACACATATGGCAGACTGACTACCTGCATCTGTAGCCACAGCTTCACACTGCTTCATCGCCTCCAACTCAGCAGACACTTCATACAGTTTCCGCTGCAGCAGCTCAACTTCGTCACTTGTTTCAGACTCCTGCAACAATAACAAGTCCCACACGTAACTCCAAGTCAGTTATCGATGCAGAAAAACTGACCGGCATTCCTCAACTTTTCACGTATACAGAACACTTGAGGCTTGACATAATGCAACAGGCTGGACGTCGGATTTGTGATAATCGTAGGTCTGGCATCGCAGAGGACAGCAGTAGCAAACTTCAGTTGACCAACCATCTACAGGTTCACGGACTGACTCACTAAGATAAGGTTTCATGTCCCACTCAACAGAAAAATGACTCATATTAGAAATGTTCTTCCCAGCCAATCACTCAGCGTGGTACTAAGAAACAGTAGCCCCATACGGGACTGACGGTCGACTCCTACTTACTGCCAACTTCAAAGTCACGTGACAAAAAAACTAAGACAAAAATCCAAAAATCCGGCCGGTTAAGTTAAGTTTTAGGTATTGCCCCCTAATTTAAAAATCCGTGCTCACTTGCCAGCCCCCATTATAAATGGGGGAGGAGATAGCCCTTGAAAATGGTCGAATTTACGACTTTCATGGGCTCGTGACCTTGACCTCGGATCGGGTCATACTGCATACCATTATGCATCACTCGTCGACCTCTACCTATACACCAAATTTCATTAAAATCGAAGAAACTTTGTGTGGGCGGACAAACGTACGGACATTTGAGACCCACTAATGTTATTAGGTCGACTCTAAGGAGTCGACCTAAAAATTAAACCTAACACAACGAATGTAGAAATGTAGCAATAAACCAAAAGATAGTATAATACAAAATAAACATAACCAACTAGAGCCAGTTTCAGTCATATTGTACAATGTCCCGCCTCAAAATGGACCTGGCCAACTCTTACAGCCGCGTGGCCTGCAAAAGTACCCATGACCTGAAGTTCTAGCAAAGGAAGATGAGCACCTGGCGCCCTGCCTATCTCCAGGAAGATTATGGTGGTAGAAATAATCACAAGGTGACAAATGGAAGGATATCTGCCTATATTAACCGATAACTAATTTAGTTAAAACTAAAAAGAAAGTACAGAGAATCATAATGGCATCTCCACAGGTTTCGCTGTTTTACACGGCTCACCCAGGTGCCAAAATTGCCGACTTAGTCACCCTTCACAGCAGACGTTCAAGGAAGACACAGCGCAGCAGCGTTAAACAACACATCAAATTTTGTTCGTTCACAAGAGGACAGATCCAGAACAAATACGAGGGGCATTCAAAAAGTTCGTAGACTGACACAGTTAGTCACAAGATATCTACATCATAAGTTGTAACTTTTCAACATAGACTCCTGAAACTGGAATACACTTGGTCCAGCATTTCTACAAAGATCGGATTCCGTTGTAGAAGAATTGTTGCTCTTGTACTTCCAGCCAGCCATTTGCAGTGCCATTTGCGTCCTTTCATGAATTTCTTCCCCTTTTATGCTTCTATAATGCAAGTAAATGAGTAAGCAAGGAAATTCACGCACAGCGCCTATAAAAGTGGGGTTGGTATCTGACAAAAATTTTTAATGTTATTTTCTAAACTGAAGAAAATCACGAGAGGACGCATATTTGCCGCCGCTGACAATGTTATCTGCACGGCAAATTGCCAGCTATAGAGTAAGATCAATGATTCTTCTACAATGGAATTCGAGCTTTGTAGAAATGCTGGACGAAGTGCATTTCAGCTGCAGGAGTGTCTGTTGAAACGTGACAGAATATGATGTAGATATCTTGTGACTAACTATGTCAGTCTACAAACTTTTTGAACGCCCCTCGTACATGAGGAAAGTCGAGGGACAAGCTAACCAATGTTCAACACTCTGTCGTCACGGCCATTTTTCAGAAAAAAATTCTTGGGTATAAGAGGCACAGGAGCACTAAATGAAAGCCAAAACATGACCTCAAATAGGGAAAAATCACCCTCATGTTCTTCATCGATCAACAGACTACTGAAGAACGAGGAACTGCTACCTGCCGGCTCTCCAATGTCGACCTGCAAAATGACCATTAAAAAGATATGGCTGCTTACCTCAGTCTGCACAGCAGCCTCCTTTCTCTGTGTCAGCAATCTCGGGGTGTCAAAACATTTGTGTGGAGCTGTTTCGCCACACGATGGCCTCCGTGTCTCACTGCCACCAGCTTCCATTGCCACGCAGTCAGCCTCTCCGGCTTCATCCAACGTAAAGAGCCCATCACTTCGGAAACCAAACTCATGATCCTTCCGCAGACCACATTCTACGCAACACAAAGACTTAAACACACATGCAAGTATACCGGTTTAAAGGCCTTTAACTAGCTGAACCTGGTCTAGCTGTTAACATCTCAATCTTCTTTCTCCAGCTGTTCCAACAGAGACAGGGTTCCCACAAGTTAATACAAAAAATTCAAGGACTTTCCGTGACCTTTTCCACTGTTTTCGAGGACCTATTTATACAATGTCGGGCATTTAAGGCACTCCTTATGCTGCTAAAATTAACAGTATTGTATCTAAAGAATAAGGAAACGGATAATGTGAAACAATTTTAGTAAATGAATGGTAAATACAAAATATGCTGCTGAGAAGATATTCATCTTCACCAGTCGACATATTTGCAAACATTAACAGTAGTAACTGAGGGCTTGGCTGCTACTGACAGTTAATGAGCTCTTTCAACTCATTACCAAAGTTGCTGATCTAACTCAACATCCTTCTCTTTAGCTGCCTTCTCACGGCATCTGACGTTCCTGTTAATGTCAGCTTATTACCATGTTCAGCCTTTTCACCGTTATCTGCAGCAGTCGACAGTGATAACTTGTCGGCATTAAGCTGCTTTTACTTTTTTCATCTGCGCAGCCTTGTCAAAAACAGCTTTTCTTTTCCTGTGCAGTAACAGCTGTGTTTTTGAAAACTTTCTTTTTCTCCAAATATACATCATATTTTTGCCACATGCCAGCAACAAGTGACCTCTTGTCAATTTATGAGAGCATGCCTACCCTTCCACTCATCCACCAGACCACCAAGAATTTCAAAGCACTAAACAGAACTCGCAACATATTTGGCCCAGTAACCCCTCAGATATTGATGTGCATTTGCATAAGTTTTGATTGCATGAAGGCTAAAAGAGCCTCTGCACTGGTTTTTAATCGTTATTCGCCAGGTGTCAGTACCATAGCCATTCTGTATGTAAGTAAGAAATGCACAGTTGGATTTGCGTATGCCAGGCGGGCTACACGTTGGGCTCTGCACAACTTTCTAGTGTCTCTGTCCAGCTTTCTAGTTTCATGATAACTCGATGCAATAGTTACCAATGCAAATAATGATATGAGCATTACATGCAGTAAGGTGGGGTGTAGTCGGCTAATTTAGCATCAATTACTAGCTCCAGTTTTTCTTCACGTGACCTACTTTTCCATCGTTATTCCAGGTCAGGCTCGATTTTCCAAATCCGAAACTGTTGGATTTGAGACACAAATGCTTTTAAAAGGCAAAAGACCTCCCTACTACCCAGACAACAGCATCAACACATTTATTCATGGGATTTATACCATCTGCCAGCCACGGTTCACTGTATAAATGCGTATATAAAAAGATGACCAAAACAAAACAAAAGGTATCATTTTATCTTCGAAACATGTTAACTTTTCAGTGGTTTATAAGTGCCATAGACAGGATTTCGTGACCTTCAACTACACTGGGGATGCCCACTGGGCCGAACCATAATTCAGCCTCAACTCTGGCTAGCCTGCCACTGCTCAGAAGGTAAAGTTAAAGGTAGGAACTAAGTACTGTCAAGACAGAGGTTTACCTGTGTGTCGACTACGACCTCCTATTGACGGCAGAAGGTCGTCAGTATCGTCGTCATCAGAGTCTGCTCTCAACAAGGCACCACCGGCCCAAGTCTCACGACGCTTGTTACGAGGCTGCATTAATAACACAACAGCAATCAATCAATAAATCAATCAATCCATCGACCGATCAATTAATCGACCGATCAATTAATCAATCGATCGATCAATTAATCAATCAATCAATCGATCAATCAATCAATCGATCAAAATGTCAATTAATACACTGCATCTTCAAGGAAGAGCTTAGAGATGCACAGATGACCCCAAAAATTCATCTTCATCAGTACAACACACAGGGTACCCGCACTTCAGTGACTTTAGAATCTTTCAAGTATCTTTTCACGGACTTGTCAAGGCCCGTTCTACAACTACACGCATTCTGAAAGACACTCCAGTACACGGCCAGTCTACGTGCAACCACTGTTTTACACTGCAACAGATTCCGTATCTTGACAAACAAAATAGTCGACTGCAATTTTAAGTAAGTAATCACGGGAAAATACAACAATGTTACAGAAATTCACAGTAACATGACAAAAAGTTCACAGCAAAAGCCTTCCATTATCCAATCAACATTTTCCTAAACCAACCACTCATATTCAAGGACTTTTCAAGGACCACCATCATTTTCAAGGACTTGAGGCCCTGAATTTGCAGCTTTCAAATTCAAGCACATTCAAGGACTCCCTGTGAAGCAAACCAAAAACTCTGCTACTTCAGATGGGAATACATAATGCTCTACTTCAGTTAAAACTGCTGAACAACTGAACTAAAAATCGGATTTAAAAGGCAAGCAATAAGTTAACAGTGCTCTCATTATGGCACAGCCATTCACCCAGTACATTTGATGAAGGCAGACTCAGTGGTATGTGGCCTAACACTCAGATCAATTCAGATGACTTCAGCTGTGAGTACGACTGCAGGATTGATTGACTTTCACGTCCCCTCTAACACAAAATATGTCCTCCCAGAGACGATCTTCTCAGCCAATCTTTTGATTTAGTACTAAACAAGAAATACGTTCTGTGGAACATGGTATCTGCCCCATAGCCGAGATCACAAGACAATGACTATCGGTCAAAAATCTGACGTCACCATCGTGTTCCCCGACCACGATTTCCTATAAGACACGGGAATTTCGGCGATTCTGAAACAAATAAGGGCCAAATTGCATATTTTTCATGTGCAAAACGGCCATATTTCTACTTCCGGTCAAAAATCTGACGTAAACATCATGTTCCCCGACTCCGATTTCTTATAAGACGCGGGAATTTCGGTGATTCGTAAACATATAAGGCAGATATTGCGTTTTTCATTTTTCCATGAGTTTTCAGGACCTCTGGGTCAAAAATGGGTGTTTTAGGGGGAAAATAGAGGAAGGGGTGGGGCGATATTGACCCCCAACGAACTCATTCTTACTTTTGGGGGGGTTTACACGTCTGTGTCCAATTTGGTGAAAATCGACGAAGAAATGCGACCGTGAGAGTGTCCACAGACGGACAGACACACACACACAGACGCAAAATGATTTTATTATCTGTCCCATAGTATATGCTATAGCTATGGGGCAGATAAAAAACTGAACAAAATACAACAAAAGCAAACATGTATCTATGACTCAAGATAAACACAAAAAAACTAAAGCCAGGTTTGGTCGCCTCCTATGATCTCTGGCCTGGAAGCAGAACGGTCTTAGTTTGGAAGAAGTACATAAGTAAGGAAGGAAATGAGTAAGAAAGTAAATAAGGAAGATAAAAGTAAGGAAGTTTAGTAAGTAAACAAACAATTTATATGGCACAAGAATCAATAAACAAATCATTGCACATTACAGCCACAGATCCCGCAACTGCAGGATGTTACTGATAACACCCGCCATCTTGTTACTCAGTGTAAAGGTCGGATTCTTATATAGCGCAGCTTACACGATGACCGGACCAGCGCACTGTACAATCTCGGAAGTGGCAGTTGATTGGCAAGAGCCAATGGTGCTGCAGCGCAAACTGCGGCCATCCAACTGCACGTGTTAACGTACAATTGGACCCGCGTTATGCAGCTAGCAAACACACCACCGCTCCAATCAACGCAGCAGGCCTTCACCCCGTAAGCATTCACCAGATGTCGCCACTCGTGAGAGGAAGCAAACATCCTCCGTGCCGCCTCCGAGAGTTGAACCCGGACACGGTCACCCATCCCAGTACTAACCGGGCTCGACGTAGAGTAACTTTGTTGATACGACCAACGCTGTTACCACTACGCCACGCCGCCAAGCTAATGGCGATGACGAGATTAAAGTAACCTGAGAGGACAGACTGTGACCGGCCCACAGTCCTTTCTGACAGAGGCTGGAGACAGTGAAGAAAGCCGTGAAGCGTTTCAGCTGTTCGTCCTTGACTCTCTCCAGCTCGCGTGCCAGTTCTTCCCTCTCCCTGTCTGAGCTGTGTTTCTCACTCTGTCAAACACACACAGACACAGTGGCATTGCAATGCTCTCATGATAACACACCGGCATAACTTCCACACAAACTCATGCTGTCAATCATCTCATACGACCACAACATGCATCTTCCGCTCTTAATTTCTCATCTGGAAATGCACCACTGCATTTAAATGCAACGACGTTTTTACCAAATTGATTAAAAGTAGTTTCTAGCTGCTTACTGCAATATAAACCTGTCTGTGTAACAAATTTTGATAAATTACGCCGTAAAATGCTGAAAAAAGTACAAGTTTATTGGCCTTTTTGGTATAGTTATTCTTTGGCTGTTTCCGCCACGTGTGACGTCATGCCAGGATACGCTTGTTTCGTTTGCGTTGTTATGCGTTTGAGATTAGGTAAGAAGTTACTTATTATACCATTTTATGTTTTAAGAACCTATTTCTACGTCATTATGCCTATACGTTGTATAATGTCTCACTCAACGCTCCAATAGCCTGTTCCCTTGTTCGTTTCCCTGGTATGACGTCATCATTTGCAATAGTAAACAAATCACTTTGTTGCACTTTTTCTAAAATTTCCTAATTCTTTGATGTTCCCTAATATCCAAATAGATTTGCTCATATGAAAGACATACTATGGGCAATTTACTTTAACAACGAAAAAATTATTGCATATCATCTTTGATGCCTTTGCATAAAGCATGAACTATGTAATACGCCAGCCTTACTTGAAAAATAAATCCTTTAACACAGACAATAATCACAACATCTTATATCCTTTAAGCTTACTATAATATTATGTTTCATGTCAGAAAAAACCAACAGAGAGACAGAGCATACAGAAAACTCTTAATCATGGTAACATAGCAATATGCAACGATGGACCACAGAATCTTTTTCCACAAGTACTAGTCAACTTTCAGCTTTTATCTGTAAACTTAATTACTGACTTTGGAGAAGGGTTCGCACTGATACAAGGATTATCAATTAGACTGTGAGGACGATCTGCATCAAGAGATAAGTACAAGCAAAATTTAGTACTCGACTTGCAAAACTGCTACAAAATGGTTCACTGATATTCACTAAGTGTGTAGGCTGTGCAGCTAAAGGTGCAGGGCAGTGCACGTAAATGTTTACGAGATCAGAATGAATCAGACGAAATCATTTGGTTAATAAAATTTTTCACCTGCTTCGTGAACAGGTATAATTGTCTGAATGGTTTCGATGTATTACCTGGCGACAACAGTAATGAGTTAAGTATACCAGGTGGTTATGCTAGAAACAGCTTTGTTATACCTGAAGATTCTGTAGTCTGATGTTCAGCTCAGCCATTTGCTTCTGTATATCACTGACTGCTGGGTCGGCAATGTTTGCATTTGTTACGTTGACAACTGGTTTGTTTGTGATTCGTTTGGCCTGTGTTGCAAACTGCTCGTACACACACAAACACATGCTAATCATCATTACTAATATCACTTTCGGTTTTCATTTAAGCGGCTTTCTCTTATAAGGTGGGGCATGATCCCCACATGAAATCTTTATAATGTTAACTGCAGCGGCTCATCACAAGTCAGATACCGGTAACCTTTGTGATGCCAAGGGTTAGGGTTAACCATAAATTCATGTCTACTTGCATCGAAAACGGCGAATTCGCGGCCGCAATTAAAGCACTATAAAAAAGCCAAATCCATCTTTCAGACGCAACTGTTTTCACTTTCAGTAAGAAAAAACTTGTCAAAAAACAGTAACTGGAGATAAATCAAAATTGTCAGTACGTAAGTAACATCAATTTAGTCGGCGCATATCACTCAGTTTACACAGAATTGCACGTCTTAGCTAAAGTTGTATAAAATAATTCGTGGCATTTCGCGGCAAAATGTAATAATTTGCAGTGGTAGGTCAAATTTGTGCTGAATTTTAAAAATCCCGCGATGGTCACGAAAAACTTACAGCCCTACTCGTGTATTCTTGATATGCCAACCGACTCCCGCAAGTTTCTAATGTCAGTTCTAAAGCAGATATACACCAATCCTCAGCAAAATGAACTCCCCAGTAATTATATCCCCATAAACTAGTCCACGTTTGGTGGGTTGGCACCACAAAGAGGGCAAAATTGGCTGTCTTCTACCAAACATAACAACATACACTCATCAAGGGCTGATGTACTAATCATCAAATGCTCTACAGCGGTACCCAGCTCTGGCATTACGATCTCAGTACAATTGTAATATAAGAAACTTATTGAAAGTGATCAAAGTACCACAAAAAGTAAACTGCTTTTAGTTCCACATTGATCACAATGAACTTATTAACCACAATAATATTAACGGTACACGTGGTTCATCTGACGCATGCAGTTAGTTAGTTAGTTTAACATCCCCTTTCAGCACAAATATGGACATATCAGAGATGCATGCAACAGAGTTACTGTTAATGTCAAACAAATGTAAATACTGCAATATCAAAATTAACCTAAATTATCAATTAACCTACAAATGGAAGCTCAGGAGCAGGTCACTAATCTGGTTTCATCAGAAAATCTACGTTAAAATAGCATATATCGGGTGGAACTGGAAACATTAAATTAATACTAAGGTAAAGTCTACAACCATTGACCAACAGATTAAGATGAGATTTAAGTCCTGCTGGATGCAAATAGGATGCTCCAGCATCGACGTGGATGCCTATGTCACCACATACTTGAACCAAGGTGTTACCTTGAACTCTAACCTCCAGAATAGGGGCTAGTAGTATTGTAGGATTAAACGTCCCACTCGACACATTATAGGTCATTTCGGAGACCATTTTACAGGTTAGATGACCCAACCAACAGTGTAATAGCACTGAAGGACGACAGTCTTCCAGGTCAAGAGCCAATCCCACAGGCTCAGCAGACAAAAAGGTAAAGAAAAGGATGTAATCAAAAAAAAATTCTACATACAGCACCAAGTACAACGAAGACACATAGGCGCTCGGAAGACAGCTAAGCCAAGCAAGATCAAAGCCCGATCCAGTCTAACGTGTACGAACTGCTAATTATATAGGTGTGCATATGATGTGCACAATTATGATGCACAACAGCACAGAGCTGGTCAAATAATCTCCCCTTTTACCCTCCAGACAATCACCATAGCTCTAATGTTGTCTGCTGGAGGGAAGGGGGAGAATAGGGGCTAGTGACTATTCCCCATCAGTTTTATCAAAATTGTTCTAACTGTTGATGAGATATTGTGGTAACAATATCTGACTGGACGAACGAATAAACGAACAAACAGGCAAACAAGACAATGGGACAGCCTAAAAACATAATGCATTCATCGACATTGTCAGGTGGCGAAAACATAAAAATACATAATTTAATTAATTTTGGAGACATTTTCCCCAACAATCACTTTTGTTGATACTACAAAAGCTAAACCAAAGCCTAACACAACAGAACCAAACTGCATCAGAAAACCTAAAGATACCATAACACATAATAAACAATTAAACATCAAAAACTAAATCCACGTTTGGCCGCTTTGTACGACATTCGGCCTGGAAAAACACCCACTCTTACAACCGGGACACGCACATTTGATTACTGACAAAAATGTTAACATTTCATACGCGAAGCGTGGACAGCGTCTCCGTCTTCGACTCAGAGCTTGGAGTGACGCAGCAAATCATCACCGTTAACGAGTTGCCTCCCAACGCGTTCTGTAGCAGTCGGGTTAATTTGCTCTCGCGATATTCCACGTGCCTGTTACAACATACCACTGGATCAGCTGTTGCAACTCACTCACTACACTAACTACAGACCCACAAATTACAGTCATGGGCACATTACTAGTTTTTACCCGCCATCGCGGTAATTTCCATTATTTTGTGTCTGTCTGTCACAAATCAATGTTCTACTAAGACTGCCAAACCTAGGATCGCGCAAGCCGACACTCGTTGCCGTCCATCAGCCCGTGTTTGTGTAAGCCATGACTGAGCGCACTGGGCGACTGCTGCCGTTATCAGTAGCCTAATAATTGATGACAACGGACTTGCCTGTTGATGACTGTCACAACATTTACTGAACACACATCGACTTAAAAAATCAGCCCCATATGGGACTGACGGTCAACTCCTACTTACTGCCAACTTCAAAGTCTGACTTTCAAGGGCTCGTGACCTTGACCTTGGATCGGGTCATACTGCATACCGTCGTGCATCACTCATCGACTTCTACCTACATATCACATTTCATTGAAATCAAACAAAACTTTTTGTGGACGGACATACATACCATTGGATCACCTTGGATGTGGTGACATAGGCATCCACATCGACATTTGAGACCCATTTTATTAGGTCGACTCGGATACGACAACAAATTGCTGACGGAAGGGGACAGCTACTCCATTAATGCCCCATCTCTGATGACAATGTCCAGCATGCACTAGTAATACTCACATTCCTTCTTTCCACACACACAGCTTGCTGATCACTTTGGACAAGGTGAGAAGACTTTTGTTTATGTTAGAACCTTCCAACTGCCGCTGGCCTGATGCACCCGACTGTTTAGCATTCTCGCTGCCGGCCAAATCAACGAGGTTCTGCACAACAGAAACATCTGATGCCATACTCAATACAAACCACCTGCTGCTGCATTTACTGCTACAGCTACTACCACCACTATGACTACACAGTTCACCGCAGCTGCAGATTTCCAACTGTGATATTATTTTTCTCAGGACACAAAAACCTTCAAATTTCGGAACAACTACAAATTATCAGCTAAATTAAGTACAAGCAAACTACATAAAAACTACATAAAACAAAGCTTTAAAAAACCTCTTACTTTACGTTTCTTTAACTCAATGCGGTGATTTGTCCTATGGAGGCAGGGTCACCACTCCGTGGGACAATGATGCAACTTTGCCCCCGCGTATAAAATCCACTTTTTTATTCTGACAGAATTTCATGATATTTAGGGCAAATTTATTTCTTTCACAAACTTTTTACAATTAGCATAAGGACAAATATGTCAAGCAGTTTCTTGATCACATTTTTTACTTACTCAGTCTGGTCACAGCAGCAATTGTACCAATGAACCCATTGAGAGGCACTGTACCAACTTAACAGTAAACAGTATTTAATGGAACCACCACCAGTTCATAAGTGGCATGGTGGTGCAATGGGTAGAGCACTGGACTTGCAATCAACAGTTTGTGGGTTCAAATCCTACTCGGGGTTAAAATCTGTGTAACAACCTTGGTCAAGTTGTTCAAACCTATTGTCTCTGTCACCAAGCAGTATAACTTGGTACTGGCCAAGGGGCGGTGATGCTCTGTAGCTGGGAAGGTAACCGCAGTCCTGGCAAAAAGTAATGGCAGCCTACCGGCAGGCTGACTGCCTGTAAACTGGGATCAGATCCGAGCCCAATGCTCGGTAACGAGTATGAGAAGCCTTTACCATTTTACCTTTATCACCAGTTCACCACCACCTCCACTTTAACCACGGCGACCACTGTCCAGGCACTGTGACATTACCTGGCATTCCTAGACTCTTTGTGATACTATTACCCATGTTGCATTACCAATGCCATGCATGCAGTACTGTCAGTGCTACCAACACTCTATAAACGTCACTGCTTCTTCTACAAAAATCTTCACAATGATTTCATCAGCAGCAACATATTTACAATGGGTGACACAAGGCCTCAACAGACAATTAAGCATTGGTGTTGCCCCAAACACGACGATATCAACAGTTTTCACTGACACGATTTTGTCACCATGAATTCCCTGACGTCTGTCAAATTCCATGATATTTTCAGGTTTTCCAGAGAAGAGGCCACACTGTAATCATTACAGCCACTTTCTGGTGAACCTGGCTAAGATGGTCGGCAGTTATGCCCCTCCCCTGATTGTCTTTCTCTAATTATTCCGGAATGGGACTGTTCCAGATGAATGGCACAGGTGAAGTGGCTGGATGATCTTTGCTTCCTGTCACCCAACAGACAGTGCCAAGGTAAACTCGAAGCACTGACGACGTCGGCAAGGAAACATCAACCAACACCTCATCCTTCCTTCTACCAACACCAGAGTCCTTATAGGAAGGGTGTATAATGAACCACTATGGCAGCAAGTCATAATAACCACTGCTCATTAATTGACTGAGCTGTTGTTTTACGTCCCACTCGACACAAAATAGGTCATTTCAGAGACGTTCTTCCCAGCCAATCTCTTGGCTTAGTACTGAAAGACCAAAACAAAAACAACGAAAGCAAACATGCATCCTTAAGAAAATATACTACAACATAAAATTTAAAAAAAAAATTAAAACCAGGTTTAGTCGTCTGCTACAACATCTGGCGTGGAAACGGATCGAGCCTATTCTAGTTTCGGCGCTTCATAAATTTATCACTCTCTTACTTACTTAGACACTTACCCAATTACTTACAGCATGGGGCCCACTGCTCACTAATTATTATGCAGCAAACGTACCAAGTGAGACACCCAAATGGGATGTTGTCTTTGCTCGACATCGGCCTCCCAACACTCAATTACCTGAACACATGGCAAGCTGCACTAGACACACAAACAGCATGCAAAAGAAATATGACCAAAGACTTCATCTGCAGTGCCAACTGCCAACAATGCGTAACTTGTGCATGGACGTTTGCAATTAACTAACCTAAATGACAGTAGATGCAGAAATGGACAGGTGATTGCACTGATTTGCGGGCATTATACAATGTGAATGCTAGTTTGACATGTTTATCACAATAGTACTATTTATTATATTTGTAATATAAATATACTAACAGGACAATTGCGGCATATTAAACATGCATATGCCACTTATGACAGATGTCGAATATATATCTAAAATATCAGATAAATGTCAAAAATATATAAAATATAAAACATTTTCGATATTGTAAACAATGCCACCATATTTTCAATCCTGAAACTTCCAACACGTATCCCTGACTTTTAAAATGCCAGACCTATTCCTTCGTGTCTGATATAGCCACATTTGTGTTGAAAAGAGATGTTAAACTCCAACTAACTAACTAACCTAACTTTACCCGGACCTGCATAAAACTGCTCGACTTCTTCAGGTTTTCTGGACGAATGATCACCCTACATATGTAACGAAGACGGCAGACAGAAAAAAAACAAACAAACACGTGAAACTTGAGCAGTAAGTAAGTAATGCTGCGTGACTCACAATTCGGAATATCACGTGGGATCGGCTGCTGCGGTCGTTCATCTTTGTTTCGCCATAGTGACGAACCTCTGTAAACCACCAACACAGTCACAGCACTAGTGCAAATTCTACCAGCGCTAGGGATGTACCGGATATCCAGTTCCAATTGGCCGGATATCCGGCCGTTTTTCAACATCCGGTTCTGATTCCGACAGAAAAGCTGTAATGTGCCGGATATCTAAACCGGATATTTTACTTACTTATAATTAAGAGACGCAGCCACCATTTTGGTGAAGTTTAAACTTGTAAACAATTAATCAAAAGTATGACTGAAAAATTTTAAAAACTGTCATTACTTAGTTGAGTAA
>Ga0209363_1000169_pt1 | contig 21858 bp, 13 predicted proteins | sample WorMetexBAHAMAS3_FD_187385 | JGI IMG/M metagenome (GOLD analysis project Ga0209363, IMG submission 187385) | Marine gutless worms symbiont microbial communities from Max Planck institute for Marine Microbiology, Germany - Inanidrilus exumae... | ecosystem: Host-associated > Annelida > Digestive... | reverse complement strand
AACCGTTTCAGCTGTCACTGGTAATTGTTCCAGTCGATGTTTTGTGAACAAGTACTAGGCCTAGGTCTTTGAATCTCAGTTGACGGCTGAATTGAGTGTTGGGCTTGCTTTGGGCTTGTTTATTTGCAAATGTTTGTGCTTGTTTTCTCACGAGACTTGGCAACGCTAGATCATACCATGTGTTTACATTTGTAATTATGTACAGCACTGTCATCATTTTACACTTTATTAACATCAAAAAAAAGAAAAAAATTATAGAACAACTTGTTAGTAAACATTACTGCATGCTTTCGCGCGTTAATGCGCACGTTACGTCTGCGTAATTTCTTCGTATACGTTAATGGCGTCACGCCATTTAACACGTCGTTCATCGACTTTTGTCTGCCTAAAAGGGTAAAACCGAAACCGAAACGACGGTTTATTCTACAAATAGAACCAAAACCGAACCGATTGATGAAAATCCAGAACCGCACATCACTAATATGTAGTATGACATGTCAGTTTAATCACTAATCAATAACGACAACCAAAACAGAAATAAATGCGGATTTGTGTGCACAAATGCACTCATTCTTCACCATAAGGATGCTAGCGTGAAGTGCCAAACGTAGCCTTGGATATTCTCGTCAATGTCGTCAAGACTAAAATACTGTTGATTTTTATATCATTGTCGTCTTTTGTCTTCATTGTAGTTTTAGTTTTAGTCTCGTCGCCGATAATTCAAAATGTTTTCGTCATTTTTGTCATCGTTTTTGTCGTCGTTGACGAAAAAAACACTGCTACATACCCGCTACCGCACCACCATCTGTTGCATTTTACACACGGTTGTGTATATAATATCGGGGAAGCAGGATATAGAACAATAAAATGCAATAAAAAGAACTGTGTCTACTGTTGTCTGTTGTCTGTAACTATAACTCTGAACTAATAGGAACTGTAGGTCTACCAATGTTTATATGTAGTGTCGTTTGAGATGCGGGCAGAGAGGAATAACCTGTTCCCGTCGAATCACATTGGATTGGATGTGACTAAAGTAATAAGGAATAGTAAGTAAAAATTCAGCTCCCCAGTCGTAGTTATCAAGCAGTCTTGTTATGTAGTCAAGACCAACGGTGGCAAGACCAAGACCAAGACCGGCAAATAAAACATAAAACAAATACACATTTCTTCTTCTATTTTGATACTCCCTTTACGTGCACGGTGCCTTCACTTGTATGACCTCCGTTGGTGTTAAACTCTTGTAAAAGCAACAAGGTGAATAACTCACATTGCTCACAATAACAGTCAAAGTTTTATGAACGTTGTAAAACCAACACAAGTCTGTTATGCAGTTTACAGTCAGCATTAAATTTAGTGAAGTTTATAAACATTGCAGTCTTTGTTATTGACTTGTGCAAAATAGATTATAATTTTACGATGCACACATGCTAACAAATTATTGATTGGTCTCAAAAATGGCCTAGATCGATCTTTCGACATCAAGACCACAAACGCCAAGACTGAGACCAAGGCCGCAAAATTCCAGTCTTGAGTGGACTAGAGACCAAGACGCGGTCTCAGACTACATCTTTTCTCTACTGTCAAGTGATTTGCATGTGACAACCTTTGTGATTGATCATGATGTGCCATTGGTTACTCGGTCACTTGTGCAAGAATCAATCGTATAGGTATGTGATAGTGAAAGTGCAAGCCATATATGTGTGTGTGGCTAAGGACCTACTAAAAGAGATGTGAATATAATATAGACTGAAAACGGGTGTTTTTTGCATAGGTGTATGTAACTAGCAGCTACTGCTAGATTATATCTATATGGCTACCAGTCAATTCATCACACGGTCATCTCGTCACTCTGTCAACTCGTCACCGGTCAACTCGTCACACCTGCTTCTTGTTGCATGGTCAACCGTAGGCCTACCATGGGCATAAATCACAGGGAAGGGGGATGAATCCCCGAGAATTTGGAGTGGGGATGATAATGCAAATTGTCTCCCAGATTTTGTCATATTTCAAAACTTCAAGCGCCAGATTACTTGTATTACAATGCAGTAAAAGTTACAAACACCAAAACTGACAGCATATTTACTACTTCCCAAATATACATCTTAACATGCACCAAGGCACCACTTCAGGTGGAAAATTAAACCAATTCCGGTTATTCACATCAAATTTTGCACTTGGTAGGTCAAATTATCGAATTTTGCAATAAATTTAATTTCCACATGTGACCATGGCAATAACAAGAACAAAGCAACTGCCATTAAAGGTACGGTCAACTCGTCACAACAACAATGTTAAACACGACGGTCTCCTCACACGATACTGGGCTGTAATGAGTTGACCGTGTGACGAGTTGACTGGTATCCGACAGAATCCTTGATGCACGTCTTCCAGCTTATAATAGATGTATACATTTTTGCATTTGGTGTTGCAATATGACTCTTTTTAACCAAGTACTGTGACTTGCAGCAGATTAAAGGTTACAAGATATTGACATGTTAAATGCTTGATGAGGCTTTTTGTGTGTTTTAATTTCACCACAGTGGACATTCAGATTTAGGTTGCTGTTTGCACAGTGCGCACTGGTCAGTGTGGAGCATTAGCTCATGGCAGTTTGTTGTGCACTGTTATTGACTGCATTGGCCATCGCTTCTTTGGCACTGGGAAGTGCTCGCACGGATGCAGAAAAATTGGTTGAAGAAGACACATTGGATTTGTTAGTTAAACCGGTGCCAGACTACCACAATACTTCGTCGTTATCAGGTACTGCTGATGTTTGTTGTTTAGGTTACATCACTGGTGTATCACCTACATTATTTATTAGCCATTCTGATATTTCTAGTCAAGTTCTGTAGAAACTAGAAATTCAGTTACTTGAAATATGTTGCATACCAGCAAATACTGAGTTTGTTTTTTTGGCACTGTTGGATGTTGGGTATGACCCCAGTGGAATTTACCAAGATCTTTTGCGTCAGAAAACTAATGGTGTCCTAGAATAATTATGTTTGGCCATTTTGGCAGTACTCTGACTTGTGATGGACGGACAGACAGGTGATGCAGTTCCTCGCGAATGCCATGCAGTCCATGCTGCACACAGATGTCGATGGTCAGTGTGTGATAAACTGGTGATTGATGACCAGTTTATCACACTGACTGTCCACATAAGTTGACAGCACCTGCGATGATTGACACGCAGTTGTGAAATTTTTAAAGTCCAGAGTTTTGGTGAAAGTTTTAGAGGGAAGTACCCATATTTTTTAGCAATACCGGAATTCCCTTCCAACATCGTGTAGTGTAGGATAAGTCGAGGAAAGCCTTGTGCCAAAACCGAGCTTGATCTGTTTAGCCATTTTATACCGTACCGGCTTGTGGCGGAATTGGGGTAGTTAGGATCACCCAAGGTCACTGGAAATAGCGCCGTTCGATAGAGCACACACAGGTTCCTATTAGCATTCAGTAACTATGTCTCTGTGTTGCACCGTTTCTGAGATATGGTGAGAAATAGGTCTAACGTCACCAATTGTAAGCTACCCCACCTCTGTTTGGCGCCCCCATTGGGGATGACCGGCGCCGATCTGATCCACAGTGGATCGGTAATGTTTCAGTATCAGTGCCAAGACTGGGCAAACTCTAGTTATATCACTAATACAGAATACTGAGGATTAGTGAAAAGAAACATTGAATGTTAAGAATTAAGTATAATGGATATGTTGGGAGTGTTCCATGAGCTATGAGCCACGTGGCTTCATTTGTTTCCATTGTTGTTTGTAGTATGTGAGCAACCAGAGATTCGGCACAGCATTGTGCATGGCAGCGGGTCAGCCGATGGTGTGCACAGCAGTAGGAACTTCACCGCTGGCAGCCGCCTTGAAGTTGTCTGTGAGCCAGGCTATCGATATCCACACACCAAGTCTACAGTGCTGCATATCGTTTGCCATGTGAACGGCAGCTGGACCGATCTGCTAGGCAGTGAAATCATTCCATCCTGCCAATGTAAGACTGTCAATCTCTGCAATTAGCCAGCGAGCCTGCGATGTTTTGTGCAGTATTAAATAGTCACACATGCCTGTGCTGTTTTAAAATACTCTACAGTACATTACTCCTGCTGTGACACTGTGTGTAAACTTGACATTTAATGCTCATGGTATCACGTTCAGTCCAGTGGTACAGGCTACAGAGTTGTAAGTGGAGATAGCTGTAGAGGTCGATGAGTGATGCACGATGGTATGCAGTATGACCCGATCCAAGGTCAAGATCCCAAGCCCTTCAAAGTTGGAAATCCAGCCATTTTCAACAGCTATCTCCACTGTTTACAATGGCTGCTGGCAATTGACCACTGATTCTTAAACTAGGGCACAATATCTAAATTTTGTCAGGCCGGATTTTTGATATTTAAATTGTCCTCGTTTCTGTCCCGTGACTTTGAACTTGGCAGAAACGTCAGTTGTTAAGAGTCGACTGTCAGTCCTGTATGGGGCTAATTTTTATGTATATTTTGTGTTATAGAATGTTTAGGTTTATCTGGTGCATGTTTGCCTTCTTCAAGATTAATATTAAGACAGGACATTTGTATGGCGCCTTGCAATGAGTGCAGTGCAGTACTCGTCTCTGAAGTGCTGTGAATCACATATGTTAACGTGAGATCATACAGTTTTACCTGCTACCCACGTGCTTATCCATGAATGGAACAAGTCACCCTGCCTTTAGTCCCCAGCCACAGTGCATCACTGCACTGTGGCAAGTACTCATTTCCTATCTCACAGAGAGTAGGAGGCTGACTTGGCCTGTGCGGCTGGTGGTATGCCCACCCAAAGATGTTCACCCATCCCAGTACTAACCACTCGATAGAGTGGCACCTGGGAATTTAACTCACTACCATCCAGTCACAATCCAACGTCTTAACCACTAGACGACCGTGCCAAATCTAAGTGATTGGCTCAGAGAATTGTCTTCAAAATGACATATGACATACTTTTTTTCTGTCAGATGGGACGTTAAACCTCAAGGAAGCAATAACTAAATAACTGATTCCAGTAATGTGTGCCTGCTGTGAGCAGGTGTTTATTTGTTAATTTGTAGGCCTCATCGCAGTGATAGCGAGCGATAGTGGCCTGTTGCTACACGCGGAGTAGTGTGGTTGGTTTGTGTGTCTGTCTGTCTGTTAATCATGTTCGTGAGCCCTGCTAAAACTATTGAACTGATCAAGATGCCATTTAGGGCTGAGTCGGGTGTCCCAAGGAACCATGTATTAGTTGTGGGTCCTAGTATCCCAAGAGGAAGGGCAATTTTTGGGGTTGTCCACCCCCCATTGAGAAGCACTTGGAGCCTTTGCTGCAGTGTATGCAAAAATGGCTGAACCGATTGAGATGCCTTTTTCTGTGCTGACTCTGGTGGGCCTAAGGAACCATGTATTAGACATGAGTCAGGGTCGGACAAATCCGTTTGCTGCCGCGTGCGGTGACCAGACGTTCATGCGGCCTCTTGTCAAATTACTGTGAATGCTTGTTTATTTATTTTGATAATTCATTGCACAGCAGTATTGCAAGTGTTATGTAATGTTTTAAGAGAACTCCGTGTTGAATGATTGTTGTGGTCTTGCAGTGATAGGTGGCTGTGCACTGCCGGAAGTCACTAATGGCGTTGTTGTTGAGAAGTCTGGTGGTTTTATTCCCGGTGACAGTGCGGTTATACAGTGTGATGATGGATATGTTCTCATGCCTCAGTTAGCCAAGCCGATGATTCTCTGTAACAAAGATGGGACCTGGACCACAGACGAAGTCGATCTACCAGTCTGCATTGGTAAGCAATGTGAACGTCAGTGTGGAATTTATATTATGACATTATTCAATTGAGGTCGATGAGTGATGCACGATGGTATGCAGTATGACCTGATCCAAGGTCAAGGTCACGAGCCCCTGAAAGTTGGAAATCCTACCATTTTCAAAAGCTATCTCCTCTGCTATTTACAATGGGAGCTGGCAACTGACCACTGATTCTTAAACCATTAGTCCCTCACGGGGCTAATTTATTAATACTGCTTCCATACCGGCCTGCTTGTACTCTGTACTCCTCCGACCAGCAACTTATACCAAACATGAATACTTACTGAGTTCGATCAGCATTCCTTCAGCTACCGTTCACCCCAGATATGGAATGTAATCCATGCCACTATCAAAGCTTTGCTACAGTAGCTACCTTGGCTTAAATATCACTTCTTTAGTCAGTTGGTTACTTAGTGACAATCCATCTGTGTCCATCTGATGACTGACTGCCCTTGTCTGCAGTTCGAGATTTCCTGAACATCCACCAGGCAGTATCAGTGAAGGCATTATGTGTTTAGGCTTTCCCATCCATCCGTTTGTTCATTCTTCCATCAGTCTGTTTGTCTGGTCAGATAATGTTACCATGGTATCTTATGAATGGCTTGAACAGTTTTGATTAAACTAACAGGGAATATTCACTAGCCCCTACTGATGACCTGATTAGATTTTGCAGGTCAGAGGTCAAGGTCACAGCGGGCCATCGAGGTCAAACCTTGTGAATGCCATATCTCGCGACAAACTATTTGAGCAATTCTTACAGGCAGTAACCACTAGCCTATACTGATGACCTTGTTAGATTTTGGAGGTCAAAGGTCATTGTCACATCAGGCTTAAGTATGTGGTGGCAAAGGTGTCCGTGTCGATGCTGGGGCATTGAGGTCCAGCTTCTAGTTAATATTATTGCCATTTTTACTATTTGGTGGCAAAAGTTTATTTGATAGAGAAAAAATTGGTGTTTAGGTCGATTCTTCTGAGTCGACCTAATAAAGTAGGTCCCAAATGTCCATCCGTCCACAAAAAGTCACTTCAATTTCATTGAAATTTGGCATGGCGTGTAGGTAGAGGTCGATGAGTGATGCACGACGGTATGCAGTATGACCCGATCCAAGGTCAAGGTCAAGGTCACGAGCCCTTCAAAGTTCGAAATCCTTCCACTTTCAACAGCTATCTCCTCCACCATTTACAATGGGAGCTCACAACTGACTATGGATTCTTAAACTATGGCACAATATCTAAATTTGAACAGGCCGAATTTTTCCTAGTTTTTGTGTCACGTGACTTTGAACGTGGCAGAAACGTCAGTTGTGAAGATTTGACCGTCAGCCCCGCAGAGGGCTAATTTGTTACATTTCGTTACCTTGGCAGCTATTGTAACACTGAGTGCATTGATACTGTTGGCCTGTTACATCCAAATGTGTTGAAAAAACAACTGGTGTGGAAAAATGGGTTTGTGTGTGTTGTCACAGCTGTTGCAAACCTCATGTGTGCCATACCTGAGAACATTGACAACGGTGGATACAGAATTGTACCGGAAGATGGAATTGACGCGTCCAGTGGATTGGTTCGTTCTGGCGCACGTGCAGTGTATTACTGCGACATTGGCTATCGAGTTTCTCGGAGTGACATCACGTGTGTTGATGGTGGTTGGTCACATTCGGCTCCATTGTGTCAGCGGCGTACTGTCACCAAGTATTGCCTTGCGGTGCCTGTCATTCCACATGCCCGTCACTACGAGGTTAGCGGCAGTGTCGGTCCCAACGGCATGGTATCATCCGGCACAAAGGTGATCTACGTCTGTGACACTGGATACAGGCAGCAGGGCTCGTCAACGGCAATGTGTGTTGACGGAGAATGGAGCGGCCGTGGTCCAACGTGTGTCATGGATGTGTCCTGTACCAAGTCACCACCGACAGTTGCACATTCTGAGTTTGGCATCTATCGCCGTGATGGAGTCAACTCGCTGCTTGATGCTGTCACCGGTGGTGCCCCGAATGGTGCATATGCTTATTACTATTGCCAGACAGGCTACCGAATGGCTAATGCCAACTCATCTGCACCACTGGTATGCACTGACGGTGACTGGAAAGGCCAAGTGCCGACTTGCGGTATGGCATTTACTGTATTGTTTTTGTTAATCTAATTCTTTTTATTGCCGTTTTATTTCTTCTGTACTAGATGATGTTTGATGATTGTCTGATGTATGATACTGATGTTGGAAAGCTGGCACACAGGCAGCAATGCATTCAGTGGTGGATCAAGAAATGATGAGTCCATGGGATGGTTTCCCTGTTGAGGTCAACGCCTCAAGTTCCATTCAGTGCTTTGCTGGAAAGGCATCAAGCCTGTAACAAGTGTGTCACCTATCCCTATAGGTTTTCCTCCAGAACAAGTGGAAAAAGAAACCAAAAGGGGACTGGCTATCACAGGTTCACCTAGAAAATAGTAGTAGAAATGGCTGTCAAAACGCAATGTGACCTACATTGTGTTGAAAGCGCCGTTAAACTCCAACCAACCAACCTGGCCCCCGTGTATATTGTGTACCACAGTTAGTAATTAAGTAACTAAATTTATTAATATATTGTAGCCGTGAGGCTAGATTAATTACATACAATTACAACAGAGTAAAATGCAATCACATATATACGAATAAAAAATAGAACTGGTAGTTAATATGTGATCCATACAATATAGGCATAGAATAACCAACACACATAAGAAACATCATACAATAGTTACTGATAGTTCTGTAAAGTGCAGTTAATAAATGAACAGTACCGTTTAGTTTTGATGTGTGGAATTTAGTAGACTGTAGAATGGTGCTACCTGACAGGTGATGGAGGTTGTGGGCAGTTGTACAGTCCTTGCACATGAGCAAGTGTTTGTTAGGCTTAGGTTTAGGTTGAGATTTTTTGTGGTTGTCTACACCCAGTTCATAACCTCATGAAGTTTGGTGTGGGTGTTTTTACATTTCCTTGTTTTGTTGATCTGCTTTTCTGAACCCGTGCAGATGACTGACTGGATACATGTTGAGTGCAATGTTGAAAGTACTGCTCATTCACTGACTACCTGTTCACCTGCACATGTGTTGTTCACAACTTTTTTGTGGTCTAAATGGATCAGTCTGTCTGGTTTAATGTGTTTATCTGCGTGTCCAGACATTAACTTTTAAATTAAATGACCTTTGACCTACATATTTTGCGTGGTGGTTTACATTGACACTAACTAGGCAAAGGTCAAGGTCATTGGCTGAATTTATGGTCACTCGAGGAAAACGTTGCAAAAGCTGTCGGTGCAGCTGCAACTGAGGTCTTTCTAATTTTTTTACAAGTGGTAAGCACTGATTGTGGAAGACTGCTGAACTCTCAGCCCTTGTGTACATTTCTTCTGTATGCAGTTAAAAGAACCGGGTGCGATGTACCAATGGACATAGAGAATGGGAACTGGATAATCCAGTCACTGTTTGCTGACTACCGGATTGGAGTCCGAGTGACTTACAATTGTGAACCAGGCTACAAGGCTGTTGGTGCAACAGAGCTTGAATGTCTGACACCAGGCTATTGGTCTGACTACCCGCCAAAGTGTCTCGCTAAAGGTTAGTCCTTAGCGTTCTGACATTGTTGCTGGCTTTGTATTTGTCAGTTTTCAGTGAAAACTTTTGAAATATAAGAAATAAAGTAAATTTGTTGCCTGTAGCAGTAAACGTAAGAGTAGCCTATAGATTTATAGCACTTTATACATACTAACAAAGGCTTGCATAGTTTACCTTCCTTCCACACAGTAATCCATAAGTGGAATGAGCCATATCTGCATTTGCTTCTAGTAGCAGAGCATCTCTGCACTTCGGCTAGTATTTATTTCCCATCCCACTGGCCCCGCATGGGCTCCGGGGCGGTAATGTGCTGTGATTCATGTGTTGATTTCAGCGCTATATAAATTGTGTGTTTACTTAACTTTCTCACTTTTTCTTCTTTACTTTCTTTACTTTCTTCTTTCTGTATGCTTTCTTCCTAATCCTTACCTATTTACTTCCTTACTGGTTTACTTCCTGTTTTATCTACTCCTTCCAGAATAGACCCGTTCTGTTTTCAGGCCGGAGGTCGTAGGAGGCGACCAAACCTGGCTTTAGTTTTTTGTATTAATTTTATGTTGTAGTATATTTTGTTACGGATGAATGTTTGCTTTTCTTGTATTTCTTTTCGTTTTTCAGTACTAAGCCAAGAGATTGGCTTGGAAGAACATATCCGAAATGACTTATTTTGTGTCAGCTGGGATGTACCTTAACTCGATCTATCCCATCCCACTGAAAGGTAGGAGACGGCTGAGTTAGCCTAGGTGGCTGGGTACTTACCAAGGCAGTATACATTACCGGTATACAAATTGTCACCCATGTCAGTACTAACTGACCTCGATGTAGAGTAACCTTATTGTAGTGCATATTGCAATTACCACTAGGCCAAACTGCCACCTTAGCTTACCTTGCTAATATAATTACTTCACTCCCAGCAGGTGGGCAAAGTGTGGTGATCCATTTGTCTGTCTGTCTATCTGTCCTCTTGCACGTCTCGAAAACTGCACATCCAAATTTCACCAAACTTTCGGAACATGTTACCTGTGTCTACGGCTTGTTCTTTCTCTGACAGCTATGCAATCCATTATTTATTCAGGTTTTGTGCACAACGTCACGTTTCACATAATGGAACGAATGGGCCAGAATCAGTTCACCAGATGGCAGCAGGGAGGCAAAGCCTGCTGCCCTCGGCGGCATCTTGTCTACTGTTAGTGATGGTGCGATGTTGTAAATTTCTGTGAAGATGGATGTCGGTGTGATTTTTTTTCGCTAACATACTGGGACACCTGACCTCACCTAGATTAACTCTAGAAAACTAGGCCGTTTATACAGAAACCACAACTTACAGTAGTATATTTTGTTGTTTTATGTTATAAGTATCTCTTATGTCTGTAATTGCCATTTGTATTATGTCACATGTTTTATGCATAGATGAGTACTGCACGGAGCCGCTGTCAATCCGCTCGGGGTTTTTTATGTGCAAACCGAGCCAGTGCGACTCATTCCGAGCTGGCACTGAGCTACATTATGTTTGTAACAAGAACTATGAGATGAGACGAGGTGACAAGGCTGTCCTGACGTGTCTTCCTGGTGGCGTCTGGTCAAGGGAACCACCAGTTTGCCTGCCAGGTCTCCAGCTAGCTTTTGATATGTTGTTTGCTTCAGTGCCCCCAACACCACTGCCATCATCTCTATTTTAATGGGCATATTCCACGTGAACTTGCTATCTTCTTTGGGTATAGTTGGCACCAACCAGCAAATGTCAAAGCACTGAATATGCATAAAATTCATGCATATCTTAATTCACTGTCACCTTATGTGCAACAGAGTAACTTGAATACGAGGGTTCGACGTTGTCCTCTATGAACTGTGACCATTGCTGATGCCTTGGTTAGCAGCGTCAAGGTACTAGCCACGCTGACGTGAGCCAAAGCAGATGTGGCAAAGTCCTCTGGCTGGCGCTGACGAAGTGTCAGTCAGGTGGTTGGCACTGAATCAGTGCCAGTCAGGGCTGGCAATGAATAAGTGCCAGTTCGGGCTTAGCCAGACAGTAGGCCACACCCAGAGGGGGTGCTCTTTAGAAATACCTGACAGGCTGTTCACTCCTACTTCCTTAACCCTACATGTTGCACACACACCTACCAATTCCCCTCCTTTCCCTGGGCTGGCACATTGGACTGACAAAAAGGTCTCAGCGCTGGGGTTCGAGTAGGCTGGACCCCTGTCTGCAATAACGAATGAACGAACAGAGATCGTTCTGCTATAACACAGTTGACCATATGTCAAAGACTATTTAGATATGCTACGTGTAAATAGTATGGTGTTTAATGTTTATCAGCACATGTGAAGTGATGTGTATGTTTTTGTTTTACAGTTGACTTTGTCGCGAGCAGCCCATATCTTACCCGCCTCAGCACCAACACAATCACAGTGGTGATTTCCTCTTCATGTGCAGTTCTTGGGCTGCTTGTGCTGGTGATGCTGGCCGTGGCATTGCAGCGACGTCTCAAGCTTCGCAATGCTCGCGTTTGTTCGCCGGCTCTGCAGAGCCGACCGCCGTCAGCTCCAAATGGCGGGTCGGCTGCTGCGTATCCTATACAAGGCAGAGACATCACCGAGCATGATCGTCTTGCACTGATTGCATTTGCCGACGACATCCGTAACGTGGCTATGCAGGCTCCGTTGCCGAGCTACGAAGAAGCTGTCCGCGCTGGTGGTGGACTGCTGCACCTTCACGGATTTTCTCACTACATCGACGGTGGAAGTCGCACGTCGTCAGGCAGGTCCAGTCGCAGTGCTGACTACCGGCCGCTGCCAAGCATCCGCCCAGCGAGGAGCGACACCCCAGTGTCAGCTGCGTCAGCAGACAACCGTCGCAACTCAGTCGTCACCACGGCATCTAACAACCTTTCTGGCATAGTGTTTGGATCGATGGACACCGTGAATGCAGCTGCTAGTGACGCGACGTCAACATCAGTGACTGTTGACACATATGACTCCATGGCATCAAACCCATCAATTGTGGCATCTCAAAGAGCAACCGCTGGCAGTATCGAGTCATCCTCAATGCATGGAAGTCTTACGAGTGAAGGTAATGTACATCTGATGCATCTTTCCTAAATTGTTTTGCATTTCTTTCAGATAGGCTGATCATGGGTGCAGTATCCCTTGGTAGATCAAGACGGATGAATTATTTCAAGTATTTTGACAGTATTGGTTGGGCAACAGGAAGGGCATCTAACATGTAAAACGTATGCCGGTGATTCATGAAGGTTGTCTTTTAGGGGAACTGGCCCAGACTGGAGCAGCGCCAGATAAGACAGTTCTTGATAGTCCATTACTAACAGCTTTCAAATCTAGGCTTAAAACGCATTAATTTCACCTGGTGAACACTGACTAACATGACCTGACCTGCTATGCCACCGCCTCTGACGTTACGACCTTATGGCGGTATAGAAATGTGTGTATTATTAGTATTATTATGGTAATGAAAAAGGCCGGTTCAGCAAAAGTCGAGAAAGAGAGATAGTGGTTGTTCAGATGTTTCTAGGTAGTTGGGACGTGCATGTGATGTGAGTTTGAATCACAGCAGTGAAAATATAATGTCTGCCTCGGGTTGAAGGTGTCTTTATGCCTTACTGGTTTATATAATGAATGCTTAACCCTACGAATCCATAGTCTGGTAAACTGTGTGATCAGTATGCCTTGTTCCTGCCGTCTTAGTATGCCAGGATAAACACCCATTGCTGTGTCCCATAGTTTCAGTTTAGTGGGACATGGGATTTACAATGAAAAATCCTTGAAAATGCTTCACTTTAGTTTTAACAAGAAGCTCAGCTATTGCGGGTGGTTTGCTTGGTGCGCTATGTCACTGGAATCGTGTCAACTGCTGCACAGTTGTACAAAAATATCGCATTTGAAAAGAATTGCAATAATGAGTGACTTTCAAGTTCAGCAGAAATGGCATGATTCGATAGGCCATATGTCACCTTGTATTAGTGGTTTTGCTATGAAACGTTGTTTTATACAGCTGGATGTAGATGCATTACGAATGTAATATGTTGTGCAGCGGCACCTCTGTTGGATCCTCGCAGTTCGCTGACACCGGACCATCGCGATGCTGGCGGCGGTGGCGGCGACACTCTTCGCAGTCAGACGAGTCGTGGGACACACAGTGATGCGTCGTCTTGCATCATGGAGGTCCCTGAGGAGGGTAAAGATGATTACGAGTAGCTGACGACATGTACTACCTACTGCATTTCTGTACACTGACACGTAACATCATTTTATCAGAATGAGATCAACAACGATACTTGAAGGTTGAAGATGGCACTCTGTATATCTGTGTCATGAGTGACTGAAGCTTTGCTTAAACTGAGTTTGCTGTGACTACAACATGACAAATATTAGTCAGTAATTAAAGTCTGACTGATGAGTAGCAATTTCTGTGGTACATTTATAGTTGTGGACATACACTGTGGTGGTTCAAAAACCAGAGTGCAGATACATATTCAAATAACACGAACAAATACGACCCAGTGTCAATAAATTTTGCTTAAGCTGTTTTTGTCAGGTCTTGCAAGCCAGTTGTGTACATGAAAATTGATGACTTGTACCAAAAATTATTGATTTTGGGCCATATTTGTTGAAGTTATTTGAAAATATAGCAGATATATAGGTTTTTTGAACCATGTATATTCATCATTATTTGACTTAGCCTATACGATACGCTGCAATGCATATGGTGTGACTGAACATATAGTGTGGCTCTGTCCTTTCTAGTCCACATGGTTGCCAGTTACGTTTTGTCATTGTGAGAAGCATGGTTGACTGCATCAGTAACAAGTGTGTTAAATATAGAAGTAGACAACATTGTCATTGTTACTTTGTGCCAGTAACATTCCTTGAAGTTGCGTGTTATTTTCCGTCGTGTTCGTAAGCTGTTGTAGAACTAGTCCCATGAAGCTCAGTTATGATATAATTTTGCTGTTCAGTATTCATGGAATCCTTGTAATTGGTTATGATGTTCATCGATGGATTTGCATACTGCATAGCTAGGTTCAACTGTTATCAGAAATTAAACATTTTGTATCCTATTCCATGAACAGTTAAATAGCCGAGGTGCTTCTAATAACATAACAGCAAGCAGCTGGATAAACCTTTTAGGTGACATGCAGTTTACAGCATTGCTAGCACTGCATGCCAGTCTAACAGCTGTTTATCGGGTTAATCCAAATTAGCCATTTCTCTCTTAACCCTGAGGGGTGATGATGCATAGTTTTGTGTTGCGGATGCCCTTCCTGATGCCATTTAATGGATCTTACCATTTCTTTAACTTTAGACCTCTATATTGGCTCTGTGAAGCCAGTTCTCATACGTTAGCCGTCAGCCCGTAACGTGCAAGCGGTTGGATAAACCTTTTAGTTTTGTTTCTGCTACATCCTGTAGGCCACAATTGTTTTAGTATAATTTGCTGTTGAAGTAAATTCACAACAGGTCCGTGTGTTTGCCACTGTTGTGCTGGTGAATGAATTGTCAATGGTGCCAATTAAGTGAGCCGTCTGTTTGGTCTCATATTATGACCTCATTTAGTTCATATGTGCACTGTGTTTGACACCCTGGTATAAATCACTGTGAATACGACAAATGGTATATAAGAATTAAACATCATTTTAACTGTCCTAATTGACAGTCAGTTGGCTTGTATCTGTCATGTATCACAAAATTTTCATTACACTTTCAGATATACAACATTTTGAAAAATGCCTGCATGCAACTTAATATTCCAGTGCAGAAAAGTATTAACCCATTGTTTGTCAGTGGAATTCTGCAAGGTTTCAGTCTTTGTGTTTCATGTGCAAATCTACCTACATCTGAGGAGGTGACTGTGACATGATAGAAAATGTTTTGGATGACTTTCTTCCATCATAACTTTTTCGGTACAATATAATAACTTCGATATCTTTTACATAAACTGTGCTCGTTAACAAAAATGTAAATATAGGCCTAATGGCACTGCTGTTGCAATAGATTTGCAAATTGAATTACCGTGAAACTTTGTTGTAACAGACTTTTTGGAAATGTCCGAAAAGGTCCATTATATCCCTACTGGGCTATGGACAGCATACCAGATAATGCCTGCAATTATGTAATCACAATGGCCATTCTTATGGCATGTCCATTGGCAAAACAGCCATTGCGATTACTTAATATTGTGAGCGCGACTCAACTGGTCTGTTGTATCTGGCATCGTCTGTAGTGTTGGTACCAAAAGACAGGTCTGGTCGGTAATAAATGAAAGTCCATTTTATGTGAGTCCATTCTAGCCTATTAACATATTAAAATTAACAAATTTTTTGACTTTTTAATAACGAGTTAGCCGGGACCAGAAAGGAAGTCTGTATTAACTGGGTATCCATGGTATCTGTGTCTATTATAACTAAGTTTTACTGTTATTTATAGTATATTGCCATATTGAGATATCGTGCATTTCAGACTGTTGTATTGTGTGATCGTGAGTACAGGAGTCTTATGTATGTTGATATAGCTGCCAGCTAGGATAGTCTGTTTTGTCCATATGGTTTCATATATATACAAGCATTGTGCTGATAACGGCAGTGATTCAGAACTCGAGTGTGAATGCGTATTGGAGTTGGACTTGAGGCCCATATTTTAGGATCATACTGGATGGACTTGATGACGTCACCAGATAATGGTGATAACAAGATGCAGTCACAGACAGCAGACTTCCACCCTAGTGTCGCCACCTGGCAAACGCGATGATGCATACACGTCTTCTCTGATTCTACCCATTTTATCCAAATTGTGGAATATGAATGCCCCACAGGGGCTTATCCCTTGGGCGATTTTTACGAAATTTTCAGTGTTTGTGGAGAACTTCGTCTTCGGTCAGATGTTAAAATTTGGTCAGATTCACTCAAGGGGTTAAGGCATTGGAATATATAAATGATTGTACATTTATACTAAAGACTGTGACTTATCAAATGCAGCTAAAGCAAATCATGAGAATAAATCAGTTGCCTGTGCACTCTTGACTGACCAAATGATACAGTAGAAAACCTAATCAGTGACCCCTAGTCGCTGCACAACCGGCTACACTCCGTCAACTAAATTGGTGCATGCCACCAGCAAACTGGACCTAAGTATCACACCGCCATGTTGATAGTGATATTAAGTTACAATTTGTGTGTGTTACTCGCTAATTACTTGCAGAATATGATTATCATAGTCACTATACTTATTGTATCATGTGCTAACAGTTACATGTACAGAGACTGATGCAGCAGGGCATTGCTGGCAGCAGTTCATGAAGGAACAGTACAAAGTTTCTGATGCTGCTGCCAGTGCAAGATGACGGAGGTGTGATAATGTTAGTGCAATGTTGTATTGGATGTGCAGTTGTCTGTACAATGTTTGCTGTGCAGTTACTTCAGCTGGTTCATTAATGTATCCGATTTGTTTAGTCTGTTTGTAAGTATGTCATCTGCATTGTCTCGCTGCAACTTAAAAGTATTTAGATTTTGGATTCACCATTTAGAGAAGTGCTAATTAATTGAGTGAACAATTCAGTAATTAAGTTGATAAGTTGGCTAACATAAAATCAGTTTCACCTATATTCAGTTGTAATGTTTAATAATGAAGAGAAGCAATTCCTATAGGAAAAGCATACTGAAGTGGTTTTATACCACAATTTACCACAAAACAATTTGTTTTGCACACATACATATTTTCATATTATTGTATTCAAAGGGAAATAATATGTTGAATATTTTGGCGAGTTATTAGGTATGCAAAATTACAGCTCTAAAATAAAATGCATTTGACACATATGCATTTGACACATATGCATGTAATGGCGTTGAAAGTATGAAAGTAAAACTGAAATGATATGACTAGAATTTGATTAAAATTGTTTTATTGTTTAATTTATGTTGTATTTCAGCATAATCAATACAAGGATCGGGAGTTATTTAGCATGGATCTTTGTTTTGTCACTTTGATTTGATTTTCAGTGCATGCATGTGCTGGCATCACTAGTAATCATTGTTAATCGTAATTATATTCATAGCACACCAGTGCATGGCAGAAGTTGAGAAATAAAGTGGAATTCAAATTAAAAGTGTTTATCAGTCTTCTGTCACTTGGGCCTGTCAAGACTCATAGTTGGTGTTTCCAGTCGTTCAACCAGTCGTAAGGAGCCACTTCTGAACTGAGCCTGTTTTGACCTGTCAGTGTCACATGGACACTTCCTGTGCATAACTTACCATTTATTCATTGCCAACTGCTCATCTCGATTGAGGGTCCCGTACGGGCGTTGTACTGCGCCCTGATTCATTTGTTGATTTTGACGTTATATAAATCGTTTGCTTGCTTACTTCTTGCTTACTTCCTTCGTTCCTTATTTAAGCATTTAGTTTGTTTGAATTGGTGTAGGTACAATGAGTTAGACAAAGGAGGTTGCAACGTCCAACTAAATGCATGATTTCCTCATCATAATCAACTCATTACCTTTCTCCATTTGACCACCTTACTAGGGGCTTTGCCCCTGGACCCCGGTGGGGGTAAAACCCTTATACTTCAAATATGGGCTCGCGCTCCCGCGCTCGACATACAGTGAGCTTAATACGCCCCTGAAATTTTATTTCTTGGTGCCACCACTGCTTGTTTTCGGTGTTTTCAATAGGCCGGACAAACCCCCATTTGCCCATTCCAACGGGATTTCTGCAGAAGCGCTGAAAATGCGAGACGTGAAAATGCGGCACAAAAATGCAGCGGTGGAAAATGCGGGAAAAAGTTTGTATGGAAAGCTATAACAACGTGAATGGTTAAGAATACATCGTTTGTTGTTTAATGCACAAAACACGACACATGTTAAGTATAGACGCATAAAGATAAATAACACTAGGAACATATATTGCGTGTCAACAGACAGTTAAAGTCAGCAAACTGTAGTTGAAAAATGCATCACAAACATAAAATCAATGCACAAACCTTAGCAATTAAACAGTTCAACAACCAGTTTATGCACCAGTTTTAGGCCTACTACAGAGGCCTGAGGCAGCTTGTGGTGCCGCAACAGCCGTCACTGTAAGCGTATCGCCAGTACACAAACACTTAGTGTTATGTCATCATATGCGTAGATAATGTATTCGCAACCTGAGTTACAGAAAATGCAAAACAATACCGGACAAATGACCATTTTTACACTGCATATCGCACTTTACATGAATTGTTGAACGCAACGTCACAGCCTTCTGTTTATAGTGCTGCCCTGCGTGGTGGTTGTTGTACTGTGTTGATTGCGCGGTTTGACGTCAATCCTAATAAACGAAGATTATTATTATTATTATTATTATTAAATTACAATGAATTACAACAGTGCCAGTCCACAATAAGCAGGGCACTAACGCAAATGCGTAGTACGTAAAAGATATAAGTATACAAATGCAGCTGTTAAAAGTACGTCAGTGGGGACTGACCTATATCCACACATGCCGACATACGTCAACACGCCGCGCGATAGTCCACGAACGGCGCATATCTAGCGTGACGTTTACGGTGGGTCTTCACCCTAAACTTTACTTCCCGGTGGCTGGCCGATTCGTCCGATTTTGGGCTTCTGGGGAGCAAAGTTCTCAAAAATGGGAGATTCCTTGCTCAGGACGCCGATGAACCACCGTGCAAAATTTGACGCCGCTAGCTTTATCCTCGGCGGAGAAATCCGTAACCGTATACAAACAAACACACAAAACAAACAAACAGTAACCGATATATCCACACCTTGCCTATAGGCATGTGTGGATAAAAAACAGTTTTCGCACACGCGAAGTGTCATACAGAAGAAATGCAGAATATCAAGACAGCCTACATGTAAAAATCGCTGTATTAGCAAGTCACACTCCACACATAATGTCAACGTCGCTGCGTTTCTGTACTTTCGATTTCGGCTTCGCATATTCTGAGTTTCTCGCATTTTCTATATCTCACATTTTCCACCTCTGCTTTTTTGTGCCGCATTTTCATGTCTCGCATTTTCATGTCTCGCATTTTCAGTCGCCCCATTTCCAGTCCATGTTAATGGTTCCTTGGACCCACATGAGTGAGTCCCGCAAACGGTATCTCGATCTGTTCAGCCGTTTTGCACAGCTCAGCCGTATGCCCTAAATACAGATAGTGCGACATCTGTAGCAACAGGCCGCATCTGTGCAATGCATGCAATGCGGCCGAATAATAATAATAATCATAATAATTACTGATTAGAAATAATAAATAATTAATATAATTGACAATAGCAATAATAACGCTTTTGCAGTCTGCAACGAGTAAACGACTGACGGTCTAACGGTATACAAAATGTATTATCCTGCATAGTATTTGTTCTCAGTCTTATAAGTCACTTAGTGATGACGACACAAAATGACTCGCAGCCGGGATGGTCACTGGATCATTTCAAGTCTCAATGTAGCAAATAATTAAACGTGGTGTTTTATGCTAAGAATATAGCAAGAACGTTAACGAAGAAGTAAAACGATTCTATCTGGCTCTGTTTTCTCGGCTGTTTGCTTTAAAGTTCATCGTAGAAGTTAATATCCTTTTAAGTACTGTTAGTAATTTTGCAACAAATGCTATCTATAGTCAGTGTGATCACTTGTAACATAGCACAAAGCACGATAATTTGCCGGTTTTGGTAGGCTACTACACAGACACGTTAATTCAAACCTCACAACAGAAGCAGTGATCTGTCTGACCACCACAGTGTCGGTCACTTTCAGTATTGCGAATACGTCCTTGACTAGAACTGAATCGATGGTTTATGGCCAGAGTTCGGGTCAAGGACGTAGTAATGGTGGGAGTTAAAGTCGACGGTTCCCTTTACAGTCCTGGTTTGGTGACAGGAATTGCATCTGGACGGAGAAAAAATCTTCGCCAATGATGCCCAAAGGTTCTATTTTGGAACAGTCGGAGGAAGAAAACCTACGAATCAAAGTTCATCTGAAAATGGCCGTTAAAATTGTGTGCTATGTATTATGGTTAAGTTTAGATTTGCAGTTATGGCCTATCCAGGTCTGAATTGACCAAATGCTGAAATGGAGACTATGTATACGCCACCGAGTGAGCATCTACATCACTACACATCGTCGCCTTGACTTTCTCTTGAACGTGGTGGCACTCATGGTGCTGCTGACAGCGACACATTCTAGCTTCTTATCAACGACCGACGACGAAGTCAGCCAGTCGTCATGACTCTGACGATGCGCTGAGCGGTGTTTCTTCACTTCAGCAGACGTCTGTCCTCGACCAGTCCGCGATCGCTCGCTCAACGCCTGTCCGTTCATCTGTTCTGCGGCGGGAATCGCCGAGAACTTCCTCGTGTAGCTGTGTTTGCTGCCGTCGGCGTTGTTCGTGGTCGGTTTCTTGGTCGACTTGAGCTCCCAGTTGGTGCTGTCGACCGGCGTCGCGGGGTCCTTGCCCGTCTTCTTCCTGCCGCCGCCGCTGTCTCGTCGACGGCGTCGGTCGTCGCTCGAGCCACGTGCAGCGGTCGACGTGTTGCGACTGGACGTCGACCACGCGCCGTCAGATACTGGCTGCTGCCGCGGCGTCGACGACGGCAGGCGGCTGTCGTGGCGTAGGTCGTCGGCTATCAGCTGCAGCTGGTCGTCAATCTACGAAATACAATAATATTCAGCGGCGTATTCAACGGGCAGGGTGGGAGCATTCGGCGATGCGCCCATCCCCTCCCGGACGTCGACCATTTTTGTCTACGAAATCTTCTGCAATTTATGCAATTTTGCTATTTTCTGATGCCAGAAGGCACAAAATATGCTACAGCTTCTGGGAGACTTCATCTCCAGACCTACCGACCTCCGCCCCTGGACCCCGCTGGGGTACAAATGCGAGGTCCTGTGCAGGGTCGTAGCTGGCCAGGGGTCCGGGGATCCGGAGCCCCCAGCCACTGCAAGGGTGACTTGAGATTTTCGTACATCAGATGAAATTTTTTGACGTAGGTGGTACCCCCTCTGCCAACTAATGTGGTTTCATGCTGAAGTCGTTAAGAGCCAGTCTAGCCCATTTTGTGCAAAAAATGCTGTGTGCTTCAGTTTACCACAGACCCTCTAGTGGGGTCCTGGGCTTTGCCGCTGGACCCTACTGGGGGACTTCCGTGTGGCTGGGTCCCTGGCCCTTACTTCCTTTCTCTTTCACTTTCCGCTGTTTAGCGATGCCCTTCTGTGGGTATCCTGCAAAATACTGTAGGAAATGTGGGGCTACTAAATTTTTGGGGGTCCTGTTCGGCCAAACAGTCTGAATACTCCATGGTTTGCCGCTCGTTCGGTCGCACACTGCGCCAGTATGCAATCAGAGGTGGACGTGGGCAGAGTCAGTCCAGTCTATTTTAAATTCGCATTTAACACCATGATTACATATAAATATTGCGAAAAATATTTTTAAAAC
>Ga0209363_1000168_pt1 | contig 21965 bp, 15 predicted proteins | sample WorMetexBAHAMAS3_FD_187385 | JGI IMG/M metagenome (GOLD analysis project Ga0209363, IMG submission 187385) | Marine gutless worms symbiont microbial communities from Max Planck institute for Marine Microbiology, Germany - Inanidrilus exumae... | ecosystem: Host-associated > Annelida > Digestive... | reverse complement strand
CGGCTTGATTTGTTTACATAGTGTGTTAGACAAAGCCGGCTCTCAGTCGGTTTTCAAACGCACTTAAAATCCTCGCATTTTCATTCATTCATTCATTCATGGGCTTCTTCATGGACTAGTCCGCCAAGCCCTAGGCCTCCCCGGTGGGTTTTCTGGCTGGTGAAGCCACACAAGGTGAGTAACAAGGTGAGTATGGAGGCCTCACCGCAACATGCACTTGTAAGTAACCGGACAAGTAGCTTTAACCATTTACTTATTTATTTGCTGATAACGACCCGACCTGGGACCCGACCTTGACATTGTATATTGTAAATAAATAATGTTCAATAATGGAGTGAATTAAAGTGGAGGTAATGATGGTATAGAGTACGTCCGGGGCAACGATGACCAACAATGACGATGATTCGGATGTTTATTCATTGTTTAATGACAGCATGTATGGCTCTGGTCTGTTGGACAGTAGTAGTCAGACGATGCCGTCGCTGTCGTTGTCCAGCGCTGGTGACGTCGAGTGTAACGATGTTGTCAGTGAATCCTTCGACTCTACTGCGTTTCTGTCCAACGGTATAAGCGATGACATCGCGAATTATAACTTTCTCGAACCGCTGATGCCCATATCTATGCTCGACGACAGTGGTAACAGCGAGCCTGAGCTGCTTTTGTCATGCACGCAGGTCGAGAACCATCCTAGCAGTTCATGTCGTTCCTACATGTTTGATCCAGCTTCGTCATCAATTGTCCTGTGTGTCGTATCATCACCTAATCCAGTATTAATCTCAAAACCTTCAACTTCAGCAGTCAGCCATTCAGCAGACACTTCTGTGTCATCATTTGCTCAGAACACTGCTCACAATCAATCACATCAGTTGAATGCTGCTTTTAATGATGAACTTGACACGATGGACATCACAAGACGTGTGAGTGAAGAGCTACGTCGATGCAACATCTCACAGGCGTTGTTTGCACAAGCCGTACTCGGTCGTAGTCAGGGTACACTCAGCGACCTTCTGCGCAAACCAAAACCATGGGCTCAGTTGAAATCAGGTCGTGAGACATTTGCAAAAATGCAGCAATGGTTGATGGAGCCAGAGAAACAGAGGCTTGCTTACCTCAGTACTACAGGTTGTAGGCTGGGTATAATTATAATTATTATTGTGTATGCACTATTGGACTGTAATTGGTAGAGCATCGGTTGCACATATGTGGTTTTGCTGGTGTATCGTAAGCTCAGGTTCTTGACTCTTGATGTCAGATTGGTCATGGTCAAGTCTTTGGTGCTGAAAGTTAAGTCCTTGTTCACATCACTGTCAAACCCATGGTCTCAAACTCAAGCTGAGAAATCTTGTTAGTTCACTTCCAGTAGGTGTGAAAAGTATTGTCATGTTTTCACATAATTGGGGCCAGAGTGAAAGATGATATGTTTTGTCCAGTATGCCAGGTGGTTAAACTACCATCAATAATTGCACTCTCGTTTGTTGAAAATAAATTATTTGTAGAAATAAAAACAACTGGCTACTTAGCTGTTCATGAAATGAAGTGACAAATCCTATTCACCATCTCATGATTTGCATCTGTATTTATTTTATAGATTATATGCATAATACTTATTTTTGGGTAAAAATTTGCACAAAGTTATTGAATTTTCTGTCTATGTTGCAGCTATGTTGTTTGTTTGTAGATACTGGCCATCAGCATGAAGACGGTTCACCTGATGAAAACTGGCATCACTGATGTTCTCATAAGCACAAAACATGTTGCCGAGGGCTGGGCTGCATCTGATGATGTGATAGAGCTATGTTGTCTGAAATTATAGGGCTTCCATTTTTATCTTCTGCTCTCATATGCTGTCACTGAAAATGACTGCAGGGTATTGTTAGGTGTTTTGGCTTGACTATTACAAGTTTATAACACTGTTGCCCTATTACTGAATATGACCTTCATTTCTGGTGTTGAAATTGTTTGTCATACTACAGCCATATGTGGTGGCCTAGTGCGATCAGAGCTAAGACAATGTAAGATGTGCAGTTTGACTGTTGGCCAATGGACATAATGTTCACTCATGACTACAGCTAAAGTTCTCATGGCCATCGCGTTTTTCACAAAATTCATGAATTTCACTTACCACCACGAATTCTTAAATTTTGCTGTGAAATGTGCGACTTGGACTACTTTTAGCCATTAGCATCAAAATAACAACATCAACTATAAAATACGGCATGGAAATGATAGAAACGTATTCAATTTTATTATATACAGCTTCATTTACAATATGCAATTAACTTTAATACTGTTTTAAAGATACTGACTGAATTAACATCACTCACTGACAAATTATTTTGATTTATCTCTAGTTAGTGTTTTATGACAAGTTTATTACTGAAAGCAAAAATGGAGTTTTAGTTCTACACCTGAAAGATGGATTTGGCTCTCATATTGCAATAATTGTGACCGCACATTTTATGCGAATTTGGCGTTTTTTGCTGCGAGTGGACCGCAAAGTTTGATATTTGGTAGCGAAAAATTTACTGCGATACTTATGACATAGTGGATGTGTGTTAGCTGCATTAGCATGCATGTTAATGTTCTTTATGCTAAAGGTGTTACATATCTAGTCATTATGTGACAATGAACATTCCATTTTACTTGTTTAATGTTTTGTTTTCACCATATTCTGTTTATGGCATTTGTATCAGTATTTCTTAATGTTAGTGTCATAACGTTAATGCAGTATTGACATTGATGCTAGCTAATTTTATACTTTGTTTGTACTTTTTTATCTTTGTGTAACTATGTTTTACATTTTGTTACAATATTAAACAATCATTCCATTAATTAAACCCTTCTGAACATTACAGGGTTGGTGCATTCTTTCTTCCCAAGTAAGCAAATTCTTGTTTTTTTGTGCTTCTGCCATTTTTATGTCACTTCATGCAGAAATAGCATGCTTAGCTTGAGATACAAAGGGAAGCATAAGTCAGCTTGAATAGAAAGAATGCAAAACAAATAACAAGCAGCTGTTCTTTTGCTATGCATTTACAGCAGTTTGAAATTGTTAGTCACACATTGTGATGCAGTTGTTTGCTTCATTCAACATACTGTTATTACTTTAATTTAACATACAATTCCACTGCTACAATTTTCTTCTGCTAGTGTGTTGGACAGTCTGATTAATCAATTGAAGCAGAAGTGAAAAATTTGTATCTTCTGTCCAGGAATTATACTGATGTAATGTATTAGAAACATATTTGAATTGCATATTTGTCCAGCAGTCTACATTTCTAGGATACCTCTTGGGACCACTTGCTCTCTTAGGAAAACCTGAGGATGGAGGGGCAGGTCTGGTACCACGTGCAGGAGGTCCTCCAGATGCTTCTTTTGGGTTTTACCTAATAGAAGCATTCCAAAGCCAGACCAACACAAAATATATTATACAACCAGTCGTTAGACACTGATATGTTATAGAAACTGATGAACAGCTATTACACAATATATCATATTGCACTGATAAATAGGTCTTGTGGTGGTTTGTTAGTTTCCAGCATTGTAGGCAATTAGCATAATAACTTAAATGAGCCTCCCATATCCTTACCTATTTTGGGTCGTCGCCGAACAAAAAGGCAACGAGGTCAGGTTACTATATCGGGCCATCCTTAACTTGGCGGAACTAAAACTCCACCCAAGAACTTGACCCTGATATATAGTCCATTTTTGTGCTTAAAGGGGGACATTAATCTCCCAGCCAACCTAAGAAAACCTGAAAACGTCCATTAAAATAGTTGAATTTGTGTGATGTGTAAAGTAAGCAACATTTTTCAGATAGAAATTTTGCTGTTTCTTGGGATGATACAGATCCAACAGAAATCTGCATTTATTGGACTGCAATGAAATGACTTGTTAAGTTCTCATTGACACTGCAGTCAACAGCATCAGTGAGAATGCTACTTTGCACTTGCATTTTTTGCATTAAATTGTGCTGTCTCGCCTCAGGTACTAGACTACAGAAGATAACTTAAGCTTGAACATTTAAATTAAATGCTTATTGCCAAGGTGACTACAAGCCATAGTCATGAAGTTAAATGTTGCACTTCACGAAATTTAATGAAAACAGATTTGTAAAGTACTGAAAAAGCAAAGCTGCAGCTCGACTTCTGGTCAAGAGTGGACAGCATGGACATCATAGTTGATATTGCTGGATATGCCAAAATGTCATGCCAGGGACCAGCACTATACACAACAGCGTCTGTTGACCATGTTTCCTATCATAAGCCATTAAAATGCTGCAAAGTGGTTGATCGTTAAGTGTTGAAATGTGTACATTAAATAGCTGAAATTTGATTGAGGCGAATGAATGGATGTCATCAAGTGTTTTTATGCTGTACTGCTTATTGTGTAACTGAACAATGACAGTTTAATCTTACATTAGCATTTCTAGTCATTTCAGGGATAATCATGTCTGCTTGTTACTAATATAGCATTTTTTTATTTTGTATTATGCAGTTTTGACGTAGTCTCTTTCATTGTTACTGTTTACACTGTCAATATATTATGTCAAGATACAATATGAGAGGTGTATACATTGATGCTGTAAAACGTCTTTCTATATGCCCATCTTGCTAATATTTGTAATAGGTGGAAAAATGTTAAAATAGATGATTAGTTTCTGTCGGATTTTTGCAAAACTTCGTTAATATGTTTATAAGCGTAACATCGAGGTAAAATTCGAGAACCAGGCTAAGAGGTGTGGTCAGAATCACATTTTTTGCAGCAGACGAATCTAGAACCTAAGCACTTCTAATTTGGTACAGACTGATTTTGGCAAGTACTAGCCAATGAGTGATAATTTACTCCAAAAGAGGGTGTGGTCAAAGTCACGTGCTTGTCAGAGGGGATGGGTATGTCATGTCCGTTTTGTCGTTTTGTAATTCCGTCATTGAAATTGATAACAGAAAATTAGCCCCTGTATGGGACTGACGGTCGACTCTTCGGAACGGACGTTTATGCCAATTTCAAAGTCACGCGACATAAAAACTAAGCCGAATATCAAAAATCCGGTCTGACCAAATTTACATATTGTGCCCTAGTTTAAGCATCCGTGGTCAGTTGCCAGCTCCCATTGTAAATGGCGGAGGAGATATTTTTGAAAATGGCCTGATTTCCAACTTTGAAGGGCTCGTGACCTTGACCTTGGATCGGGTCATACTGCATACCATCGTACATCACTCATCGACTTCTACCTACATGCCAAATTTCATTGAAATCGAAGAAACTTTTTGTGGACGTACGCACGGACGTACATTTGAGACCGGCTTTATTAGGTCGACTCTGTTGAAGAGTCTACCTAAAAAGTGACTGTTGGAACTGTGCACAACAAGCAGGCACTGTGGTCAAACTACAGGCGGTTGCCTGAACAACTTGACAACAGACTAGTTGCATTACCAGTGTGTTTATATATCGGTTATTCTGAAAGTTCATGGCCCATATCATCACAGCCAAGTGTTCACTAAATAACAAAGAAGTTATGAAACACAAGATTATATAGACAGCTTGAAATAACGATGAAACGACTGTAATTCATGGCTGTTCAGAGTCAAGTTGACTTCAAACAGACATAATGCATACATGCTCATGTGAGACAAAAAATGTTCACAAAACAAAACACAGCTGTAGTTGTTGTTGGATCACATGTCACTCACAGCGACCTGACTAAAGTCACTAGAATACAGCAGATGACCTGGATAAAGTTAACGGTTGACGAATAACACATGTCAAATACATTACACAGAACATGCATGGCCAACTGAACATCTGTATGGACTCTGCCATTACTCTGACAACAACGTCTCCACCTACAGCTGCTGCTCATCAGACTTGAGATCAGAGTCCGTCTCCTCTTTCTTCTTCTGACTGTCTGGCTTCATAGCCGGGAACAGCAGCACCTCCTGCATGACAAAAACACGTGTGTCAACCATGGTGCTGTCCAGACTAGCAGCGCTGAGGTCAGCAAAGTCAGCAAAATCGTGAAATTGTTGCTGGACAGACAATGACTTCAGCACCGGCAGCAGAAACAGAGGAAAAGTCTTCGCTGAGTGCTAAAAATAGATGTTGTTTGTTTATATTTGTTCTGCAAACTTGCTGAGATGATGAAATGTCTGGTTTTCGACAGTGAGAAAAATGAAAATAATGCACATTGAAGTTATTACATAGCATCACACTGAGTTAATTGATTAGTTAACTTCTTGTCTGCCGACATGTTTGTTTTTGTTTACATCAATCACCGACGGAATGTCTACTTTAAGAACTACCCTGCTTCTGCTGTTTTACATCCAGTGACTTTGCTGCCGCCAGCAAAAAAATTGCTGGCAGTCTGGACATGCCACATGACATTCACTGCCACTTCGAAACTGCTGGTTAAGTGCATCCTGCCTTAAAAATACCTATGCTGTCCTGAAAAGGGACAAGCTGGAGCAACAGAACCAACGGTATATGACAGCTTCACCTGGAAAACAACCTTTGAACTCATTGTGGCTGTTCAATATTCATGTCAATCACAATGTTCTAATACTTATCTTAACATTTGTATGGTATGGATGCTGCACAGCTGACAAATGGAACAACGCTGCAGTTGGATAGTGTAAGAAAGAATAAGCAGTACAATAACCAACATTTCGTCTTACATTGTCAGTGTTTTTTCTTTAGTTAATATACAAAACCATGTAAACAAAATATGGTTCCCACTAAATTACAAAAATAATTTCACGACTGCTAAATCCACATTTCCCAAACTTCCTTAGCAATCAGTTGTGGCAATACAGCAAGATTATCAGGAATAAACACAGTTCATAGCATTAGAGCTAGATAATGTGCAGTAATGTATGCACAGTGCACAGTAGCTGCCATATTTACCACCGACTTTGTATAGACAGACATGTGCATGCCAATTAGCACTAATATTGTTTGCACTACTAACACATCCATTATATCTGTAGATGTGACGTCCACTCTTGACAAGCAATTCTGCAGTCACTGCCCAGCTATGTATGACAATTACAAACCAGATGGCTGTATTGTGTCAAATGTCCGCAATACAGTATTCGGCTCGAAGCGCGCACAGTTGCATCATTTACTGTTTTCTACAGAAGAAATATAATCTTAGCACGTTTAGCACATTTTGCGATATGCTGTTAGTATCAAACGATTAAAAATGCAACATTTAACTAGAGTTCAAGTCTGAAGAAAACGGTCACCTGCCTATGTTGATAAACAACTGGAAATATGCATACTGACTTCACTTTCTAAAAGAAATTTCATTACCAGTTACCAATTCATTACCAGTTTCAATTTTCTATGGGAATACATGCTTCGGTTGGAACGGAAGCTTAAATGTCCCACTTTGCCTGGTATCCCAGTTTACCTGAAGTCACTCTATTGCCATTGTATATTTTTATCTATAAACTCTACTTTCAATTACGTTTTTTTATTCCAATGCTGCATATATGTTTGTTATGTGTCAATAAAAACTTCTTACTTACTTAATTGTCTGTGCAGTTCAGTGACCCAGTTTCCCGTTATTTTATTGAATGACCTGGGCATGGCCTGATGACGTCATGGTGCCTGGTCAAAATGGCAAGAAGTTAAATAGCGAAAGTCAAAACAGCGACAATCCCAAATGGTGACAGGATAAGGGGAAAGGGACAATGACACAGAAGTTTGGTCAAAACGCCGACTAAGGACAGCAAAATGCTTAAACTAAATTCATGCTTTGGTCAACTTGGCAACATGATTGGTTAGTTGGGCAACAGTTGCAATGCACGTGAATAATTAACTGTGATTCCTTCAAGGAAGTTTCTACTTACTAGTAGTCCACAAACTACTACTGCACTTCATTTGGGTCGACTGCTGCACGAAAGCAAGCAGCAGACTTCAAAGAAACACTGTGAAACAACAACGACCGTCATCGTTATGAGATGGCATGTCGTGAACCTGCGTCGGACATCGCAGAGAATTTGGGGGATGTTTCTTGTATAGAGTGTGTATAGGCAATTGATTCCAATGGCAAAAATGGAAGCTAGACATCAGGTAGAGGGTTATTTTGGTAGTGAATTTCCGGCGATCTGTAATCAGTGTGGAGTTATCACGGCCCGAAATCGCAAGACGTTAACATTTTAAAAGAAATTTTTGCATTTTTTGGAGAAAACGACACCTTACAGTAAAATTTTCAAAATTCTGTTCTGAAAGTTTTCACTGCGACACCTATCAATGTGTTGTGTTGAAATTTCTTGAAATATGGCCGATGTGAAATTGTACGATATTGACCTGACAAAAAACAACATTTTGCCTGACTTCCAGCTGTTGCTACTGCGCAGACTGCACCCAAAATCTGCCACGGCCAGGCCCCGACAATGTACTCAGAGTACTCCAGATTTCATCTAAATCGGTTCAATTTTGGTGGAGTTACAGTCAAATGCATGAATACTGCCAAAACGCTCCATAAAGTGAATCCAATATTCGACTGAAGCCTAGCTTCGAGCCGAATAAAAATGATTTATCACTAGTGTTGTTTAATAAGACTCTACCAGCTGACTATCACGTCTTTTCCAGTGTATTCATAACCAACGACAAACTTCAAAGCGTTCTGGGACTATTTTGTGATGTTTTACTACCCAGCAGAACCCTGCAGTAATTAAGACCTGCTGTTGCACAGAGACAGAGAGAAAGCAGTTTGACAGAGATGCCTTGATGTTGTTGCTGTCTGTGAGAAACATTGTCAATCTGTCGACACCAAGGCCCCAGCCTCCAGTAGGCGGCAGTCCGTACTCCAGCGCCGTGCAGAAATTGTCATCGATAAACATTGCCTCGTCATCACCAGCTGCTTTGTCCTGCCAATGTACAATGCACAATATCACACGATGCTGCTACTGTTCCACATCAGTATATCGACGACATCAGTCTTGTCATTCCTCTTCACGTCTCTGCCATTCTAGGCAAAACTTAAACAGATAATCCTGTTATTATAATTATATCGTATTACAGACATATAGTTTCTGTTCAACTGGCCTCATTCCCCAGTTACGTGAGGCTGGGTTTGGATGAGAACTGCTGTTGGACATACATAAGAAGCAGGTTTGTTTGCCCTTGTATCAAATCACACACAATAACCAGGCAAAATCACCAACTAGCATCATCACCAACTGACTGCTAACGGAAAGACACCACACCTGTACCTCAAATACCACAGTCACAATATCGCTTTTTACGAAGATGCCATACAGCACTCAGATCATAGTTCTTTTGCCAGATGTGTCCAGCCCAGCTTTAGTGCATTGCCAGTAATGGCTGGACGAGAGTTAAGACATCGAGCCTCCATAAAATCCAATTTTACAGAAGTTTTTCGTATGCAGACCCCTTTGGAGGACCTAGCCTGACCTGTGCTGACCAGAGAAAATTGGACAGCTAAACCAAGGTTAAGGAAATATATATTTATCATCATCATCATCATCATCATTACACCAATCAATAGACAAAAATCACAATACAATATCACAGTCAAATGTCTTGGGATAAATGCAGCGTAACGTTTTCACAACTGAAGAAAATAACGAATTTTTAAAAAGTCATGCACAACTTTATTTTTGTGACAAAATTCAAAGCCAAATGCTAAGCTAAAATCTTGGAGTCAGAATTTACGAGGCAAAATAACTTGGCAGAGTATTCTGGCAACACTAGTGCAATTCATGCAGATAAATGACAACAGACTAGTTGCATTACCAATTGAGTGTTTACATATCGGTTATTCTGAAAGTTCATGGCCTATGTCATCACAGCCAAGAGTTCACTAAATAACAAAAAAGTTATGAAACACAAGATTATATAGACAGCTTGAAATAATCAAGACAAAAACAGCACACAAGGCGGTGGGCAGACTGTAGTCACATGAATGTTTCTAACACAGTGAAAGAAACAAAAGTGCATACATTTGCCTGCTGAGCAAATCTTTCTCTCTGAACAACTGGATCATTCAACTCAGTGTAGGCATTACAGATTTCTTTCTTGCATACAAACAGTTCAAACCGCTCCGTCAGTCCACTGATTGACCGATGCCTGCATCAACAACTGTCAACAGGTCAATTTTCACAACAATGACACACCAAATTAATGACATTTATTTCAAGACAGTTCGAGGTAGGTTATTCACTTACTATCTATCACCAATATCAGTTTGACATCATTTATTAATTTTTGCCACCAACCATTAACCAATGCACTTCCTTCCTTCAATGGTCCATCTCAAACTGAGTATGTTCTACATTACTGTTATTACTTCACAACAGTGAGGGGTGCAAAAGTATCATGATGAGTATGTCTCTGTGGGTCTCTCTGTCCACGAAGATATCTCTGGAACCAGAGGCACGATCTGTGCCAAATTTTTTGTGCATGTTGCCTATAGCAGTGGCTCGGTCCTCCTCCGGGATCATTGTGATACGTTATGTACTTCAGGTTTTGTGAATGAGATCATGTTTCTTTTCAAAAATGGGCCGTATAGCGGTATGAATTTCGCTACGAAGGACCAATTTTGCTTACATTTAATTATTTACCGCAAAGTCGGGCAGAATTCATTTTCTATTATTAAAGGGCAAAATTATGATTATTTTGAAATTACTCGCACACTGAAGTAAAAGAGGAACAGACAAATTTGACGATTAATGGGAAGAATTACCAAAATGCACGTTGCATAGCTATTGTTACTATAGTAACAGTGAACATTGATGCAGAAATAAATATACTAGTGACTTTGATGCATGGATGTAGGAAAGCAAAGGTAATTTAGCGTTAATGGGACTTAGGAAGTATATAGATTTAAGGGAAAACAGAACTACTGAGAATTAAAGTGGCCCATCTATCTACAAATATACCAAAGTTAAGATATTCGTGTTAAAAGGTTTGCAATGGCCCGTGGTTATCTGTATAACAAAATATGCATTTATCGCCTTGCAAACTCCCGGAGGGGTGCACAAGTATTGTGATTCGTATGTCTGTGTAATTTCTCTGTCTGTCTCTAAGCGAGAATATCTCCAGAAATGCGCATGCGATCTTTACCAAATTCTTGGTGCATGTTGCCTATGGTTGTGGTTCGATCTTCCTCCGGCAAAGGGGAGGAAGTCTGCTATCTACGATTGCCTTGTCAGTATTATTATTATACTATTTATCCTGCCAATAGTATTAAAATCCTTCATCACACAATCTACATACTTTTTAGTAAGTCACTTCCATCTCAACTAATTACACAATAGCACAGTGATAACAGCCACCACTTACAACATTTGTCAAAACACTTTCACGCACAATCATGCCTCGCCGCATTTAAACTAAAGAATGAATAATAACACCTTTTAATAAGTAATAGTAAAATGACTTTAAATGAATGCCAAAGTCTACAACATTTCACAATAAAAAAACTACAAAACATTTCAACAAACAGAACCAGACACTCTAATAAAAATAGCAGAGAATCAATGGAATTGAAATTGACTAACCACTTGGCAAGTGGACTCATGATCTGAGGATGATTAATAATGAACGTCGGGCTGATGCATTTCTCCTCCAGAAATTCACCGACCAACTGCATTGTCAACAAAAACCACTGGCGACTGTTAATTCTGTGACTTACGATTACACAGTAACAACAGTCACTGCAGTAAGGTGTTTTGCAACAAGTTACTGCTTCATCAGACTTCTTTCTACAGTTAATCACGACGGGTGGAGGTTTGGCATAGCATTAATAGTGTTGGGCACATCAACAAAGTTACTTTACATTCGGCCTGGTCAGTACTGGGATGGGTGAGCACCTTTGGGTGAGCAAGCCACCTTGGTATGCAATCAGCCAACTCAACCTCCTACCCACACTGGATTTGAAATGAGTACCAGCCAAAGTGCGATGATGCTCTGCAGTTGGGGAGTAAAGGCAGGATGGCATTGTTAAAAACGTGTGGGTGGCAGATAAAACTGTGTCATCCTCATTAACACATGCCATACCTGAGCACCTTAGAGAAGAGTTCATTAAAAGTGCTACGTAAATGTCCTGTAGTTATTTTACTTTGGCCACAACCTTCGGGGATAACAAGATGCTAATCCCGTTACCCAACCAAAAGCATCAACAAATGTATGTCTGTGTATCTCTTCGACTCTTAGCATTATTATACTATTTATCCTGCCAACAGTAATAAAATCATTCACTACACAATCCACATATTTTATATGGATTGTGTATTGAAGTCCAATCGATCCAATCCAGCACATGAATCCCGAGGGAAGCAATGTTGCTCTCCACTCTCCAGCATTAGGACCCACAAACATATATTACACACATTACAAATTAAACTCAGTACACATTACACATACAGCAGCAGTGGCTCAAACTTTCCTCACACGCACACATATACACCCATACATACATACGTACGTATGTGTGTGTGTGTGTGAGGAAAGTTTAAGCCACTGCTGCTGTCTATATGTATACAAATAGGTCGAACAGACCTTGTCCAGCAGGCGTGCAGTGGTACGCGGCGGTGGACACTCCACTCCTCGCTCTGTTGCTAGTCGATCAAAAAATGCGTTTGATTCTGAAATTTTAAGCAAACTATCTATTAGAGCATGTAAGTACGGTAGTGAAAGAACTAAAAGCACTACTGTGAGCCGTTCATTATCACAGGGCTTTACCACTATTTCACCTCAGCATCATTCCTTACCTATCCTAATTCCTAATACATCAAAGAAGTTTTGCATTTAATGCTTCGACAATCAGGCGAGCGCGAAAAAAAACAAAAATACACTCGTTGCGGAAGTCTTAACAGACTTCCTCAGAGACCTTTGCAAGTCACAAGCTAACAACCTAAATGGCTGTTAAAGACAATGCAGTAATTACATTTGCGCAAACAGATGTGAAACCTACATATCCACTGTCATTTACCACAAGTGTGACTTACGCTATCTGCACTTAAAAACTCCTCATCTGGATGTGACAAGATTACATTTGTAATATTTCTCACCGATAAACGTCAACAGAATACAAGTACAAAAAGCAGATGACACAGAAATGCTAGCAAAGCAGAGCCCATCTAACACAACTTGCCTTCTGTATGAAGTGTTGCAGCGTCCGGCAACTTGACATTCAGTTCCGCTTCCAAACCCTTTATCAAGTCCAGCTTCTTGAACGGTGGAGTGAAATCGGCCTCCCACGCCTCACCCTCCGGACCCTCAGCGTGATATGTGATCTTTGTGCTGCCAGTGATCGTCTTTACCAATCCTTCGTAAGCCACAGCAAGAACGCGGCTAATGCACTTAAATACATAATAATTCTGCCAATGCATTTTACACAGGCTTCTTATCACAAGCCTATCATATGCAGCTTTATAGAAGTCAGTGAGCCACAAGAATGTATCGTCGCCACATAGAACACACTCAGCCACTGAAATAATCACCTTCAAGCTTATGCCATGGCTCACACACACAGACTATGAGTTTCTGTGTAGCATTAGACGTCAGTATATTACAGTAAAATAATACAACACTACAAAGGCATACGTATTACGTAAGTTGACAACCAGATGCAGGTACTAGGTAGGAAGCATTTTTGAATCATGTCGCAAAACTGTGACAGTTTGGTAAAAGAAGTCACACACAAGACTAGTTGTAGATAGACTGACCACAAAGTAAGGTTTCAGTAAGCTGCATGAGATCGTTGTAGTCGGCGTACGCCATGTAGAACTCACACGTTGTGAACTCTGGGTTGTGTGTCATATCTATGCCTTCATTGCGGAATTGTCGTCCGATCTCATACACGCGATCAATGCCACCAACTATCAGCATCTGATATTGCACACGTAGACGAATATGTACAAATGCGACTACACATACTTGTGTATTTAAATGCATTGTATAAAGTTTATCTTAACCAAGAGTTGTTTTGCTTTTACATTAATTATATTAAAAACAGGGTTTTAGTTAAAAGAACATCTTATATCTTAAGTGACAGATAAAATGACCAATGCTATTTCAATGCTGATTTTTACCAGTTGTTGTTACAACTAAAGGCAAGCATGATGACCTTTGCTGACTGTAACAGTTACTGGCTATATGCATTCACCAATCGGCGAATCAGAAAGATAACTAGACACCCTTGAATGCGAAATCCACAAATTCCAACATCTGAAGCAGTGTGATACCTTAAGGAAGAGCTCCGGAGCAACTCTCATGTACAGATCCATGTTGAGCTCATTGTGGTGAGTAATGAAAGGTTTGGCAGCAGCTCCGCCAGGAATCATATTCATCATCGGCGTTTCTACCTAAACAGTGCAACCAACAAACTTCACCGCTGTTACCTACCATAGCGCAAAATAATTAAATCTGGAATATATAGGATAAGGAGATCACAGCATAGCTAAGGCAATTTGCTTGGCCAACCACAATATTCCCAAGTTTTCATGTTAGAAAAAACCCACTTGATATTTTCAGTATATGAACACTGCACATGCTCAAATACTTGCAAAACTGTTTTAACAATCGTTTTCTATATAGATCTTGGTTAGCCAGTCAGTCGTCTGTTCATGGTTTGCAGCAATTTGATCTGGATGCCCTATCAAATACTCAACAAAACTTAGTTTGACTTTAACCAGCTGCTGTTTTAATGGTATGGAGATGATGCACGTGACATCACGCAGGAGAACTCGCTCTAGTCCATTTGTTGCTGTCAGCAAGGGCAAGGGCACAGCAATGCATGAAGGCTGTAAAACTTTGCAAAAAAACCAAATCTTTCACTGCAGCATTTGGGGTGCCTGCTAACAAAGGTTGACCTGTACAGTCATGTGTTTGACAAGCCTTTCTGTCCAGAGTTAGTCCATGCTGGCTGGCTGGCTTCATCACAACTGAATCTTTGAGGATAACTGCAGCAGGTTTTTGCAGACCGGACACCCAACCAACAACGTGAAGAAAACTCGAAGCACTAAATCCACAGAAATTGATTGATTGGGTTAAGGTTTTATGTCCCACCCGAAACAAAATAGGTATTATGGTGACGTTCTTCCCAGTCAATTTCTTAGCTTAGTACTGAAAGACGAAAACAAACACAGCAAAAGCAAACATGCATCCACAACAAAATATACTACAACTTAAATTAACACAAAAAACTATAGCCAGGTTTTGTCGCTTCCTACGACCTCCTGCCCGGAAATGGAATGAATCTATTCTGGAAGGAGTACATGGATAAATTAGGAAGTAAACCACTAAGGAAGTAAACAAAGTGTCACACTGTCGCGTGCCGCCATTGCATACTGCTTCCTGGTGAGTTACGTTGCATATGCTAGTGTTACAGACGCCGACAAATGACAGATAATGACAGACGCCAGTGACCGTTACTAGTCTGGCCCCTACACTATGTGTAGGCAGGCCAGTAATAAATAAGAAAGAAAGCATAAAAAAAGAAAAAGTAAGGAACGGAGTTAAGTAAACACACAAACAATTTACAGAGTGCCGAAATCAACATATGAATCACGGCGCATTCCGCCCCGGAGCCCATATGGGGCAAATCCACAAGAAAAATCACCAACACAGCGACATTATGGAAAATTCCGGTACTTTTTGTTTGATTGAGTTAAGGTTTTATGTCCCACCCGACACAGAATAGGTCATTTCGGACACGTTCTTCTCAGCCAACACAACATAAGCAAGCAACACAGGAATAAACTGATCAGAGCTAACACAAACAATTAATATCAAAGCTAAACAAGCACACAACACAACACAAAAAAATCTAAACCTAAACCAACACACAAATTTAAGCAATGTTCAACTGCACAACTGTCAAACACAACACAGCACAGAACAGTTCTGATTATCTTCCCTCCTAACCTCTAGACGATCATCATAGCTCAGATGCTGTCTACTGGAGAGGAGCCAGTACTTTCTGGGATTCAACAGGAGTGACAAGCCGAATGCATGCTATAAAATCAGACAATATCATTAATGCTACAAACACACAAGCCAGCAGTGCCAACCTCCAGAAATCCCTGCTCGTCAAAGAACCTCCGAACATACGAGATGATGTGAGTCCTAGTGATGAAGTTACGGCGAACGTTGTCGTTAATTATTAAGTCCAGATACCGCTGCCGAAACCGTGTCTCCTGCCGTCACCAACATCAGCAATAATTGCATAAATTCAGAGACTTAAGACAGCAGCTGTATATAGGGACAAGAGAATCACATGTCAGTTGTAATCTGGTTTAAACTGAATGTACACAGGTATAAACTAACAGAGTGCAAATAGCACAGCCCAACCAGCATATGCCTGTAGTGATAATGACAGCTACTGGAGGTCGTCTAGTCACTGGACCGTCTCATGACAACTACTCTGTTTGTCCAGAGGCATCAAGTAAGCAAGTAATTAGAAATGACTCAGGATGTGTCAGCGTTACAGACGCAAGGTTAAAGTTGCTTAACAGCAGCATGGTGTAACATAGCATTCCTGCACTCAATACGACTGTTACTATTACACCAGTGCTATTTTACTCAGAGATAAGAAGCATACAGCACACATCATGCGATGCTGTGACAGTGCTGTTAACTGCCATGAATTCCACATTGCTGCAGTGACTGGTCGATGTTCTACCTTGTCCTTGAGGCCGTAGTGCAACTTAGGCAGCTGATGGAGGCAAGGTGACAGAAGCATCATGTGACTAGGCATGATACTCAGTTCTCCTTTCTTAGTTTTCCCTGAAAAACACAGTGCAGTAAAGTGTCCTTTTTACATACGTCTTTGTCAAGGCACACACAATAATAACAAATCACTAAGTTACAAACTCACACCTACCCCCAGGCATCATGTATGTGTGTTAACGTACTAGCCTATTTTTGGTGCACACTGTGGCTTAGGAGGAGTCGCAGAAGTGCTTCTCTTTAGGGATTTTTTTCTGCTGTTGAATTTTCTACATGCCAATTACTATTACCGATGCCCTAGAAAGAGTGTCAAATCTGTAAAAGCAAAAAATGCATACTCACAAGAACTAAACCCAGTACTGTTATATTGTACAGTATTCTGCTAGGAAACAAGACATATCAGTTCTACATAGCCTCGCACAGTCCTGCAATCAGCATATCTGGATGGCCACTAACACCTCAGTTTTAACACCGGTACCCACATACCTGGATGGCCAGTGCAGCCAATTATATCTCCTCGTTTCAACTTCTCCGTAACCTTCAAAAAGTCTTCTTCAGAGGAATAAAATCTGCCACAATAACAGTTCGGCCATTTCTTGCACAGACAGCTGTTTCACAAATAAATACTCGAGCACATACTATGGTAAACATAATGCAACATTAAGTATAGGAATGTCAGCAACATCATAACATAGCTTTGACTCCTCATAAGGTCTACAGCAGGCAATGTTTGTGCCTTACCAAGAACAGACACAGACTCCTTTACAACTACACCTGCATAGACCCGCAATGTCACAACATCAAACGGCATTTTTCACATCACATAATAACACATCTAGCATTACAAAACAATGCTGTCTGCTAAGTTATATCTAAAAAAGAATTATTTTTGGTACACTACAGTGCATAATACAATAATAAGGAAGAGTTGTTTATAAGTACACGATGTCCCAATCAACGCCACTTCACATCATCATCACAAGATTGACAGATGTAGTACAATTAAGCCTTAAATTATTTACAGCTGTGACACACACATTAGCATGCTCAATAGGAATAAATACACAACATTGTGTCGCAGTGTGAAGAACATAGATTGGAATGAGATGGCGATCGTAAGTGTCACATACTTAGCATTGGCCATGACCTGAATCTTCTTGCCTTCTCCGCGCAGATCATAGAAGATTAATTTGGCTCCAGCTTCACGCTTGGCATGCACACGTCCTGTCAATCAAAGTAGCTGTGTACTGTGACGACATTCATATTAATTACTACACACAACAAAGCTCTATACTTTAACAGTGTTGGCTGAGAGACACGAAGAACATCTTGAAACCCTAAAGGTTATAGTATGGTGGTGTAACAATATTAGTCAGGTCACTGGTGATTTAATACACTTTGATGGCTTGATACAATGTAGTTTTTTTACCTTCAGAATTCTGTGGACCCAGGCAGTTCAGATTCTGAGATGCTGTTGTTCTTGCTGTTGTTACAAGAGACAAAGTTGTTGTGATGTTGTTGTTGTAATGTACTAAATAAAACCAAATAATACCACAGCCACAAACTTTTTTCCAGGTCAAACTGGGTTCAGTTCCCTTCACTTTTCACCTTCCTCTTCTTCCAGAAATGAACATTTCAAACAAGTGGTCCATGTTTTTTAAAGGCAACATGCCCTCCCTGTTACCAAACCAACAGCGTATAAGCACTGAAAAAAACTCAAAACACTGAAGCACTAAAATGTCCACAACCAACACAAAAATAGTCATAAATAACAGCAATAAGTCACCAGCGACAGAGACGACATCTGGATGTTGCGTCCCATCGTTAACGTGTTCGTATTTCTCAATGAACTCGGTGAGTGATGTTGTCACTACAAATTTGTGTGGATAAGGAGAATCACCGGCAGCTTTCAGAGAGTTCACATGGGCCGTTCTCAGCTTGAGATATTCCTGAATGTTATTTACACCAACAAACATATACTCAAAGATGTCTTCACAGCTTCTCCCATTTTAACTGCATTCAATTATCCAAGTTACAAAACAATAACCAGTTAATGGGTTTTCATTTTCACGTCCAAGCTATTTCATCGCCAGCAGAAGAACAGCAGTTGTAAGTTTGTGACTATTAAAGCCTAACTACATTGCTATAAACTTAATCCATTTCAGACTTAGGACATGCCCACCTGTAAGCTAACTTTTTCTTGGCACATGGATGAAATTTGAACCAAAAGACATTCCTGACTCTGCCAGTGACCCGTACAGACAAAAGCAGGAAATGAATCAAAGCTCTGCCAATCCTGCTGCAAGTCTATCCACTGAACCAATGAGTTGTGGCTGCTCTCTCACCCACATCACAATTGATGACTTCTAGACAGATAAGCTTAAAATATTTGTGAATTAAGTCTCTTCAACGTGAAAAATTCTTAAAATGTGGTGTCAGCATGTGCGGATCCGAGAGGGGAAAGGCGAACCCGGCGCACTCGTTATTTCCGGAAGGCAAAAGATTTTTAGCATGCGACGCAATGCTAGCATGGAATATGCTGTCGTTGAGTGTCTGTCCGTCTGTCACAAGCTGGCACTGAACCAAAACAGCTAAACATAGGATCACATAAGCAACACCATACAATAGCCCAGGGACTCTATAGTTTTCTGCTGCCAAAAACCTTGGCCAAATTCCAACAGAGTCACCCCCTACGGGGGCACCAAACAAACGGGGTAGGTTCAAATTGGAGATTGTCGTCCAACATCTCGCTATATGTCAGAAACGGTGCAAGATATGGACACAGTTACTACGGAACACTAATGGGAATTGGTATGCGCTTTATCGAATGACAATATTTCCAGCGACCTTGAGTGACCCCTAACTACCCCAGACTACCCTATTTCTGATATTTTGTGTCATCTTTCGTATCTTCGTACTTGGTAAAGATAGAGACTTCAAATTTGGTAGATAGGTTGATCGTAGCAAGTGCTAGCTGATGGATGGCAAATTATCCCTGATAGAATAGTCAGGTCACGTGAACCATTTAAACTTTGGCGGGCAACAACCATATCTCCGGAACAAATGAAGCTAGTGTGGTTACATTTTGCATGTTCAGAGTCACGTGACCTCTTTAAATTTTGGGAAATAAGTGATAATCTCGGAAACGGTGCAGGACAGAGACATAGTTGCATTGGAACTATGAAACGTTCGCTGTTAGAAATCTTTCTAACTCCTATACCTGGTGAAACACCAATTTACTTAAATAGCGCATTGCATGGTCCCTCTGCGGTAGATGAGCTTCTTCTTAAAAATATTTATCATTTACTAAACAAGACTTTGACTGACTACATATTCAATGATGTTTTGAGCGTCGCTGAATCGCTTGGGTGGGGGCGACTGAAAATGCACGACTTGAAAATGACGGACTGGAAAATGACAGACAAGGAGGCAGACTTCACATGCTGCCGACCACGCCAAGGTGGCATCAACTGCTGCTGTGGCTCACGTAGCTGGACCGCTGTGCTGCTGCTGCTGATGTTCGTCGACGTTGATGCTGTCGTCGTCGTCGCTGACCTCCTCAGCGAGAAACCAGGCAATGTGTATCCCAAGGCTGTGGTTTATGGCACACAGAAACTGAAGTTTAGACTGGTATGCTCCAGCATCATAGTGCACGGTGCCTTGATGTAGGTGTAATTCTAAATTCCTCTTTTTTGGTCTTCGTATTCTAATGCTGCATTTCAGGTGATGCAAAGTCTGCCATTTTGATGACGCTGACAGCCAGACATTCTGTAGGTGCGTTAAGAAGTTGAACAAGTTCGGGTGGCTAATTTGAATTTTCCGATGGAGGCCAGAATGGCAACCTTCGAGGATGTATTGTTGTTTGTCCGCACCAGATTATCACGAACACTGAGGCGATTTGGACCAACAGAACGCCGATCAAGCCACTGGCGCTTAATGTACGCTGCTAGTTGCAGAAGATGACAGATGATCCATCGGTAGCAATGGTGATGCAGATATCCTGCAGAGTGCCAACGATATCATGAGCTGGCAGTAATGGAAGGCCCAGCAGACCACGTCTGTGACTGTCTCGTCATGTAGACAGACGTCTTTTTTCCTACTCCTATGCGACACAAACAGTGGTCCGTCGTTTTCCAGACCCCATAATTTTGTTCGATGTTTGCTGAAACTTTGTCAGACATTTTCCAGTCCTAAGTACACTACACTGGACTCACCTTCCATTAATAAACTAACTACACAACAAAAACTCATCAAGAGATAAGATAGCGAATGTGAACCTTTTTACGACGATATCGCACACGTACTTCAAAATACCAAAAAAGATAACCTACTTTGTTTAGCAAATTAAACGATAGCTAGGCAAGTACTGCGCATTAAGTCTTGAATTTATGAATCTGCTACAGAATTTCCACCTTGCAGTTATAGAATATTTATACATCGTTGGCTTGCAGTAAGCTCATTGACGAATAACAGGACGCTAGAGAACCAGCTTCATGCAGCTGGTGCTCAACTGGCCTTGGTCATATTAAACAAACAGCATGGAGCTATAATTAGACTATAATTAGAACTATAATTCGTCAGTCATACACTTAACCACATGAGACTGAGCAATTAAATTTTGGAAGGTCAAGGTCGGTGGGAGAGAAGCAAAATAATTAAGCTACCGAGTTCGGTAACCGTGAAATAACGCAAAATAAGGGCCATTTCGCCCTTCAAGGTCATTCAAGGTCACCGATTTCGGTACCAATCGAAAGCTCATATACGACTTCCTATTAGTGATTAGTACTAACTTACCTCCTATCTTGCACCGTTTAGGAGATATGGCTTTCAATAGATAAAAAAATTGCTCTCTACCCCTCTTGCATTTAAACCCCCCGGTGGAGGGTTCCCCTGGGAGGATCTGCGTAAAAATTTCCATGGATGACAATGAACGTCTAAGGTACCGTTCGTTCGTTATTGCGGGCAGGGGTCCAGCCTACACTGGACCCCAGCGCTGAGACCTTTTATGTCGATCCAATGCGCTAGCCCAGGGAGAGGAGGGGAATTGGTAGATGTGTGCGGTGTATGTGCGAGTTGTGTAGGGTGGAGGAAGGGTTAAGTAGGCGTGAGCAGCTTGTCAGGTATTTCTAAGCGCGCCCCTCTAGGCGTGGCCTACTGTCTGGCTAAGCCCGGACTGGCACTTATTCAGTGCCAGCCCTGACCGGCACTTCTTCAGCGCCTGGCCACCTGACTGACACTTCTTCAGTGCCTAGCCAGTGGGC